>MDSW01183915.1_pt1 | contig 21963 bp, 23 predicted proteins | sample 811171 | NCBI WGS metagenome assembly MDSW01 (sample SAMN05326641, study PRJNA326480) | marine metagenome | isolation source: seawater | place: Atlantic Ocean: North West | collected 2012 | reverse complement strand
GCACTAGTTGCATCCCATGATTCTGCAAGTTGAGGTAGTATTTCCATGTTTATACCTGGAGTTACTAAACCCTCATATACTTGGCGAGAGACCATATGGGTAGGTCCTTCATTTTGTGCATGTGGATCAAGAGTTAATGAGTCACCAGGCATTGACCACTTAATTGTTTTTGCAAAAGCTGGTGAAAAAATACCAATGAAAAGCAATGACAAAATTATGCTTAAAGTTTTTTTCATATTATTTCCTCCATTAATTTTTCAATATCTAATCAATACTTAAAAGGTAAAATAATTCAATCAAATTAATGATTTTGTTTGCCCAATAGCCAATTGCCAAACTTGATTATCATTATATCCATTAGATTTAGCGGCATTATAAAATTTTTTCGGAGGTTCCCATGGATTTTCAGCACTTAATCTTATGGTGCCCCAATGCATACCAATTATATGATTACTTTTTAACATAGTAGTTATTTTTACAGCTTCTTCAGGAGTGCAATGTGATGACTTCATCATTGATTTTGGTTCATACGCACCTATTGGAACAATAGTTAAATCAAAAGGTCCATATTTTTTTCCTAAATCTAAAAACATATTACCAAAAGCTGTATCTCCAGCAAAATAGATTTTTTTACTTATAAACTTTATTATATATCCATTCCATAAAGTAGAATTATATTTCTGACCTATTCTTCTAGACCAGTGATATGAAGGAACAGCGATGAACTCTACTTTATCTATTTTTTTTCTTTGATGCCAATCAAGTTCATTAATTTTATCATAACCTAAATTGGCTATTGTTTTAGATAAATTTAAAGGACAAATCACATTAATATCTTTTTTATTTTTAATTTTTTTTAAAGTAGCACTATCAAGATGATCATAATGATTATGACTTATTAAAATTGTATGAATATTGGGTAATTTAGAAATACTTATTCCTGGAGACGTATATCTATTTGGTCCTATGCCCAGCATAGGTCCGGCAGTTTTAGATAAAAAAGGATCTGTTAAAATATTTTGCTTTCCAATTTTTATTAAAAAAGCTGCATGACCCAACCAAGTAATACTTATTTCATCAGTATTTTTATTAAAATTATCTATAGCTATACTTTCAGCTAATTGATGATTTTCAGGAATAAAATCTGGAATTTCTTTTTGACCAAACATTTCTCTTTTTATCAAACCTTTATATAAAAAATAAAAGAAATTTCTTGAACCCCCATCAGTTTCCCTCTTTGGACTTCCAGGCAAATTACGAAAAGTTCCGTCAGGTAAATGATGGTATGGAGATGAATTCATTGCATTTAAAATTTTGTGATATTTAAGTGTAAATAAAGTTGTAATCAAGCCAAAAAAAAACTTTATAAATTGACGTCTACCTTTCATATAATTATTAATACTATAATATAATAAAATTTGCACAGGAAAGATATTAATGAGAGGTTTTGATACTGCTGAATACGAAGAAAGAGTTGCAAGAACTCTTATATTGATGAAAAAAAATAATTTAGATTTGCTTGTTATTACTTCTCCGCAAAATTTTAGATATTATTCTGGATTAGATTCTTACTTTTGGGAGAGTCCTACGCGTCCTTGGTTTTTATTGTTGTCAATAAATCATGATCCAATAGCAATTATACCGTCTATTGGTAAAACAGCTCTTGAAAATACTTGGATTAAAAATATAAAAATATGGCAATCTCCAAACCCTGATGATGAAGGTATTTCTGCTTTAAAAGAAACAATTTTATCTATTAATCAAAGCAATTATTCAGTAGGTTTTGAAATGGGAAATGAAAGTTATTTGCGTATGCCTATAAAGGATTTTGAAAATCTAAAAAAACAACTTGCTGATTATAAATTTGTTGATGCAAGTCATATTATTTGGGAATTAAGAATGATTAAATCAAAAAAAGAAATTGCTAAGATTAAAGACATAACATCTATTGCAAGTAAAGCATTTGATGATCTACCAAATAAAATTCAAATTGGCTTATCTGAAATTGAGATATGCAATATAATGAAAAAAAATTTATTGGATCATGGGGCTGACCATACTCTTTATATGTCATGCGCTTCAGGTAAAGGAGGATATAATCAAATAATATGTGATCCAACTGAAAAAAAATTAATTGAGGGAGATATTTTAGCTATAGACACAGGTTCAACACTAGACGGATATTTTTGTGATTTTGATAGAAATTTTGGCTTTGGCAAAATAGCAGAAAGTGCCAAAACAACACATCATATTCTTTGGGAGGCCATTGAAAATGCACTTGCAGTTTGCAAACCTGGAAACTCCTGTGCAGATGTCAGTTATGCGATGTCTAAAATAATAAAGAAAAACAATCTGAATTCTAATAGTATTGGTCGCATGGGACATGGAATTGGTTTACAATTAACAGAGCCTCCAAGTATAATGGAAAATGATAATACGCTTTTAAGTGAAAACATGATTATTGCTATAGAGCCCTCTTTAGAATATGCTCCAAATACTATGATGGTACATGAAGAAAATGTATTAATTACTGGTAATGGATATGAAATTTTATCTTCAAGAACTCCAGAAAAAATTCCTATTATTAAATAAATATATAATATGATTTTTAGACAAACATTTGATAAAATTTCATCAACTTATACTTACATTATTGCAAGTAGAGCCGGTGGAGAGGCGTTGATTATAGATCCTGTTTTAGAAAAAACTGATCATTATATACAGTTATTAGAGAAGTTAGACTTAAGGCTTGTAAAAGTAATTGATACCCATATACATGCTGATCATATCTCAGGAATTGAAGAACTGCGTAAAAAAACTAAATGCATAACTCTTATGGGGGAAAATGCTCCTGCTGATGTAGTTTCAATGTATGTAAAAGATAGTGAGAAAATTAAAATCGAAAGTATTGAACTCACAGCTCTTTATACACCAGGTCATACTGATGATTCTTATAGTTTCTTAATGAACGATAGAGTTTTTACTGGTGATACTTTGTTAATAAATGGAACTGGAAGAACTGATTTTCAAAATGGTAATCCCTATGATCAGTATAATTCTTTATTTGATAGACTTCTTAAATTAAATGATAACACACTTATATATCCTGCGCATGATTACAAAGGGGATATGGTAAGTACTATAGGAGAGGAAAAAAAATTTAATCCTAGATTGCAAGTTTCTTCAGCGCAAGAATATGCAAATATTATGAACAATCTTAATCTCGCTAATCCTAAAATGATGGATATTGCTATACCTGCAAATACTTTAAAAAGGTTTAAAAACAACAGTAATAATTATTAAAATCAATAAAACTGTAGGCACTTCATTAAAAAATCTGAAGAATTTATGACTTCTAACATTAGAATTGTTGTTAAATTTTTTAACATACCTCCCACAAATCAAATGGAAAAAAGTAAGCAGTAAGACAAAAAACATTTTTAATATTAACCAATTATCCAAACTATTATAATATGATAATGACAGACCTGAAAGCCAAGTAAATAAAGCAGCCGGATTACAAATATATTTGTAAAGGCGTCTTTCCATATTCTTAAAGTTCATTGATGTATCTTCAGCAATATTTAAATTAGAATGATAAACAAAAATTCTCGGCAAATAAAAAAGCCCTGCCATCCATGATATAAAAGAGATAATATGAATAGTTTTTATAATATTAAAAATCATTTTATCATTCCCATTTTGCTAGTGGAGGCATTGACATTAAAATAGCATCAATATTTCCACCAGTTTCTAAACCAAATCGAGTTCCCCTATCATACAAAAGATTAAACTCTGCATATCGACTTCTTTTAAGAAGTTGTTTATTTTTTTCAAAATTATTCCATTTTTTTTCTTTTAAACTGCTAATTGTTTCTATTGAAAATTTCATAAAAAATTGTCCAACCGCAATTACAAATTCAAAATCTTGCTCCCAATCATCTGTATTTAAATAATCAAAAAAGATTCCTCCTATTCCCCTAGGTTCATTTCGATGTTTTAAAAAAAAATAATCATCACACCATGTTTTAAATTTGGGATAATATTTTTTATCAAATTTATCACAAACTGCTCTTAAAGAATTGTGATAATTTTTTTTATTATCAAATAATAAGCAGGGAGTAATATCTATACCTCCTCCAAACCACTCTTTTTGTGTTTGTAAAAACCTTGTATTAAAATGCATAGAAGGAATATGTGGAGAAGTAGGATGTAAAACAACACTTATTCCTGTCGCTTTATAAGAAGAATTTTGTTCAGTTCCTGGAAATTTATTTACAATTTCATTGTTAAATTTTCCTCCTACTGTAGAAACATTGACCCCACCTTTTTCTATTACTGAACCTTTCAAAACACTCATTTTACCGCCACCCTCATCCTTATGATTCCATTTGCTTACTTTAAATTTAGATGAATCTATTGCCTGCAAAGATTCAATTAATTGATCTCTTAAAGTTTCAAACCAAACTTGAGCTTTATTAAATTTTGATAATGACATTTATATTTTCCAACCTTTTGTATGCTTAATAATTAAACCTGCCATCATATCAATGTGAAGAGGATTGTCATTCAAACAAGGGATATAATCATATTCTTTGCCACCGGCCTCCATAAAATAGTTTCTATTTTCAACTTCTAATTCTTCTAATGTTTCTAAACAATCTGAACTAAAACCAGGTGAAATAATATGAATTTTCTTAATTCCTTGATTTGGTAAATTTTTTAAAGTCTCGCTAGTATAAGGTTGAAGCCATTCTTCACGACCAAATCTACTTTGGAAAGTAGTTATTAATTCATCATCTTTTAAATTCAAATATTCTTTTATCAATCTTGTAGTTTTAAGACAAAAACAATGATAGGGATCTCCTTTTAGATGATATGATTTAGGTATACCGTGATAACTAAAAATTATTTTCTCAGGTTTTCCATTTTTGTTCCAAAATTCTTGAATAGATTTTGCAACAGAAATAATATAATTTTTTTCTTCAAAATATTGATTTATAAATCTTAACTCTGGTATCCATCGCCAACTCTGCAATGTATTAGTAATTGCATCGAAAGTGCTTGCAGTTGTTGCCGCACAATATTGAGGATACAAAGGAAAAATTAACAATCGTCTAACTTTTTGATCTTGAAATTTTTTAAGAGAACTTTTAATTGAAGGATTGCCATAACGCATTCCTAATTCAAATACAGTGTTAGGAAAATCTTCTTTTAGTTTTTCTCTTAATAAATTTATTTGTTTTTTTGAAATATTTAATAAAGGAGAGCCTTCATTTGTCCATATACTTTTATAGGCTTTGGCTGATTTCCTGGGCCTTAATTGCAATATTACAACTCTTAAGATAATTTGCCAAATTATTTTTGGAATCTCAATAACTCTAGGGTCAGATAAAAATTCATTTAAATATATCTTTAGAGCCTGTGAGTTGGGGGCATCGGGTGTGCCAAGATTAGTAATTAAAACACCAGTTTTTTCGTCACTTCCATGTTCATAGTTAGTTTCTCCTATATATTTCGACATATATTACTTAAGTAAATTTTTTTCTTATTTTTTCTAGAAAAAAATGGACATTTTTTTCAGGAGTTTTTTTATTTATTCCATGACCAAGACCACAAACCCATCCATTAAAATCATTATTTTCTTTTATTATATCGCAAAAAATATCAATTTGTTCAGATAATTCTTGTTTATCTAATAGCATTTTATTCTCATCAAAGTTTCCTTGAATAAAACCATTTTGATATTTTTTAAAAAAATTACTTATATTAATGTTTTTATCAATACCGATTCCAGCTAATTTTGCCGAAAACAAAAGTTCAATATCTTCTAATTGCTTGCCCCTAAAATAATAACCTATTTTATTAGGAAACATATTAGTAATTTTTTCAATTAATTTTATATAATTAGTTTTAAAAAAAATAGAATTCATATTTTGAAGGTTGCTATCAAAAATCATCACGATTTCAGCACCTGCATTTAGCTGCAGTTCAATATTTTTGCTAATCAATGGTAGTAAAATTGTTTCCATAAAATCTAAATGAAAACTTTCTATTTTATCTATTGGTTTTTTTTTATTTACTGCAAAGTTTAATAAAGTCCACAAACCTCCTACAAAACCAATTAAACTTTTATTAGCGGGTAGTTTTTCTTTAGTCAATTTAATAGCATCTTCTTGAAATCTTAAATTTTCTAGAGCTTTGTCAATATTTGAATATTTTAGATAATTATTTTCATCTATAAATTTTTCAAAAATGGGTCCAGGATTAAAATGAAGAGGAAGACCTAGCCCTTGTAAGGGAAATAAAATATCACTAAAAAGAATTGCAACATCAAAATCAAATTCATTTATTGGACCACATGCTACTTCACTAGCAAGTTCAGGATTTTTACATAGTTGTTCAAAAGAATATTTTTCTTTTAGTTTTTGATAGTGACTATGATATCTTCCTGCTTGCCTCATAAACCAAATAGGAGGAGTAGATTGACTAGTTCTACTAATAGCATTTAAAAATAATTTATTACTCATATCATTAATTTTTAATGTTAAAATTCTCCTTCCATTCTTCATAAGATAAAAATATTTCTAACTTCGAAGAATCCTTAATAATTTTTTTTATTTCATTATAAGTATTTCCAGGACCACAAGAATGATTTGCAAAAATAATTGATGGATTTTTTTCTAAAGCATATTTGAATGCTGAAAAACTCATCCAATAAAAATATTTTTTATCTTTTAAATTATGATTTATTTTCTTTTTAATCAATTTGTAAGTTATTATTTTATTTTTAATTGCACTCTCTGGAGATAAAGAATGGGTAAGTTTAATCCATGGATAGTTATTTATAGATTTAATATTTGGATTCATATCCTCTCCCATGCCATCGGAAGTTCCATTGACCCATATGCCTTTTTTAGCTAATGATTTCCATGTTTTAATTCCACTTGTCCATACTATATTTGAGTTAGATATTTTTGAATTAAAAGGTAAAGCAGATTTTCTAGATATCCAAATACAATGTTTTTCCAATGAATTTATGTAATTTATACTTTCGGGTATTTCTTCCCTTTCAAAAAAATCATAATCATTTAAATTATTTGGAAAAATATCATAATTATTAATAATATTTTTTGTGCTTATATTTCTATTAAACCATTTCCAATCGTTAAATTTTTTTCCATCTTTTGTCTCTCCTTTTTCAGATTTCATGATGCCAAAAAAAGTAGGGAAAAAACTTACCCCTATATTTTGATGACAACCTCCACCATACTGTTTCAAAATTTTTCTTTCATGTTTTACGCAATTTAAGTCAATAGGTTCAGTTATAGAATCAATATTACTTTTTAAAAATTTATCATTTTTTCTTATTTCTAAACCTAAAGCTCCCTGACCTGGTGACGTGGGATTTTGAGATAAAGGAATAATTGTCCAAGCACATTGATTAATATATTCTTTTATTTGAGTAGCTAAATCTGAAAATTCATTATATTGATTTTGAATTAAACGATCAATCGCCGCTTTTGCAACTATAAAAGCATCCTGATTACTTTCCAAAAATTTTTTAAAGCGCGTAGTAATATTACCCCTGATATTGTGAAATAAAATTTCATCACAATGAAAAGGTAAAAAATCAGGAATAAATGTTTTTAAATTATAAATTCTTCTTGGGGAAGAAGAAAAAACGTTAATTCTTTTGGATTTAAAAATTTTTGAAATATGATCCTTTTTAACAAATAAAATATCTCTCTGATCAGCCCTTCTTAAAGTTCCTGCAATTTCAGTATTTGGATCTATTTCAATTGGCAAATCTTTCCATGAATGAACAACTAAATCACATTTATTTTTTATCAATTCTTGTCTTAAATCATCTGTAAATACACCACTTTTTTCCATTTCAGAAAGTGAGGTTTTTAAATCATTATCTCCAGTTGTTGATTTTTTATAATACTCAATCTGAATATTAGGATCTTGTTTTTTTAAGAGATCACCAACAAGCTTAGCCTGAATTACTGCCAAATCACTCTTTCGAGACAATATTCTAATTTTGTTATTCATTTATATTATATCAAATAAAGCTAATTGAAGTTTTAATCACCAAAATTTTATAACTCTGCGACCAAAAAGCAGTACAAAAAGTACTAATTTGCTTTATTTATGCATTATATTTATATTCATTCTAAATTAAATATATTATTAAAAATGAAATACATTAAAAAGATTGATAACCTTAGTGTTGATATAGAAAAACTTAAGACTGAATACAATGTTTTGATCGATCAAGCCAAAAAGTGGGAAAAAGATGACAAAAGTCTCTATGATTTTAATGCAATATCAGTAAATCAGAAGGAAGGTGATCCAAAATCTTTGGTTGGCTCCAATGTAAGAGGTCTTTACTGGACTTATCCCAATAATGATTGGATTGAGGAAAAACGATTAGAAAAAATAGATGAATCAGGATACAATGAAATATCTTCTTTATTTAAAGATACTTATGTTGAGGAAGTATACAATTTAATTAGAGTAAATTGGAAAATTGGAAGAATGCGTTTCTTAATGAAGCCTCCTAGATCTTGTCTTAGTTGGCATAGAGATCCTGAAAAACGCTTACACATCCCAATAATTACAAATCCAGGATGTAGAATGGTAATTGAGGATGAAGCATATCATATGCCTGCTGATGGATCAATTTACATTACTGATAATACAAAATACCATAATTTTTTTAATGGCGGTGAAACTGATCGAATACACTTAGTCGCTACTTTACTAGAATAAAAATTAATTAGTTAAGGTAATATTGGTTCTCTTTTTCTTGAGGCATTTACACCATGAATAATCACTGCAAATGTTATTACAATACCTCCAATTATTACTGTAAAACTTGGAACTTCGTTGATTCCAAAAATAGGTAACCAAACCCACAATACTCCTCCCACAACTTCCATTAAAGATAGTAAAGCTAATTCAGCAGACGGAAGGTATTTTGCACCCAAACTATAAAGAATCAATCCTGATGCAACCAAAGAACCATGAAGCAAACTTAAATAAGAATTTATTTCAGGCATTTTTTTAAATGAATCAAAAGAAAATCCTAATACTATAAAAGAAAAAAATGAGCAAAATATCCCTGCAAGCACAACTGTAGTAAATTTAGGTGTATTAGGTTTCCATCTGAGAGTAACTGTATAAAGTGCAAATCCCACAGCAGAAATAAATCCAATGATAGCACCTAAGGAGCTACCTTCTATAGAGTCATTGTATATCATTATACAAACTCCGATGAAGGCAATAATCATTGATAGCAAAGTAACTGATCTAAGTTTTTCTCCTAATAACAAATATCCAAAAATAGCTGCTATAAATGGCATAGCAGCTAACATGAAAAGAGTTACAGCTGCTGTCGTCATATTTATTGAAAAAATGAATCCAATAAATGCAATACTTAAACAGATACCTCCAAAAATACTTGATATAGATACTCTTTTAAAATTTTCTAAAAACTTGAATCCTTCTTTTATAAATAGATACAAAATTAAAATAATTGAAATCGAAAATCCTCTATAAAAAAGATATTGAAAAACATATTCACTTCCATCAATCATATATTTCACTGTTACAGCTCCAAAGCTCCAAAAAATACCAGCAAAAAAAACTAGAAAAAAACCTTGTAGATAAAAATTATTCTTAGACATAAAAATTTTATTATTAAATAATCAATTACATTACACAAAATTTAAATAGGTAAAATAAAATAATTTAACCATTTAAAATCAATTGTGAAGTTTATCTGGAGGTTAGTTTAAGTTCTATACGTCTATTTTGTCTATAATCTGTTTCTTTCTCTCCAAAAGCAATTGGATAAAATTCACCATAACCAGCAGCAGATAATCTTTGAGGATCAAAACCAAGATCTAAAAGTAATTTTAAGACTGTATTAGCTCTTGCTGAAGAAAGTTCCCAGTTAGAAGGGAATTGAATAGTATTAATAGGATTTTTATCAGTATGACCTTCGACCTGAATAATCCAATCAATATCATCTGGTATACCCATGGTTGTTTCTTTTAAAGTTTGCCCAATTTGCTTTAATTTTTCCTTACCCTGTAATTGAAGTGTAGCTGAACCTGAGTCAAATAATAACTCAGATTCAAAAATGAATCTATCACCAACTATTTTTATATCTTCTCTATTTCCTAATATATCTTGAAGTCTTCCAAAAAACTCAGATCTATATTTTTGAAGTTCAAATACTTTTGAAGTTAAGGCTTTATTCAATCTTTCTCCTAGAACTTCAATTTTTAATTCTTTTGTTAATAAATTTTGCTCACTTGCTTCTAAAGCAGAATTTAAAATAGTAATTTCATTTTTTAACAAATCAATTTCTGAAGATAAAATATCCACTTGATTTAGAGCTGTTTCTATTTGCTCTTCAGATTCATTAATCAATGAAGTTGAACTTTCGGTAATTTGTGTTTTTTCTTCTTCAAGTAGTTGAAGTCTTACTTTTAAATCAGCAATTTCAGCCTCTTGTGTATTTTGGTTTTCATCACTTAAAGATAAAATATTGTTTAGTTCAGTAATTTTTGCTCTAAGATCAAAAATAGTATTATCCTTTTTAATTAAATTTTCATTCAGTTGAGCTAACTCATTATTCTTATTCTTTATAGCTTGGAGCTGTTCAAAAAGATTTGCATCTTCAAGACCTAAGCTTTCATTAATAGCTATTAAATCATTAGTTAATTTTTGATATTCTTTAATTTGATTTTGAAGTTCAATTTCATTTTTTGATAATTTGCTATTTAAATCTTTAACAATTTCTAATTGTTCTGCTGTTTCATTTTTCGATAAATTTAGTTGATCTATTTTTTTAGATAATTGTATTTTTGATAAATCTAAGTTTTCATTAGCTAATTCTAAATCATTATTTAATTTATTAAGTTGGTCAATTTTACCTGCAAGCGCTTTGTTTATTCTTTCTCCTAATCCTCTAGTATTTAAACTTATTATTTTTTCTCCCTCATAGATTTCCAATGCCTTAGCAACAATTCTTAACTCTTTTAAAAGATCTTGAATCTGCCCACTTAATGCAAGAATATTTTCACTTTGAGCAGAAATTCTTATGTTTTTTTCATCAACATCACTCTCTAATTCAGAAGTTATTTGTTTTTCGATACCTAAATCTTTTTGACTTTCTTCCAGCTCTTTAATGAATTGTTGTTTTTCTCTTGATTCAATAACTAAAATTTTTGACAATTCATCAATTTGATTTCTTAAATTTTCTAGAGCTTTATCCCTTCCTGAAATAGCATCACTTAAATAAATTTGAGAAACAGTAAAAACCATTAGAACAAAAATTATTACAATAAGAAGAGTGGCCAGAATATCTACGAATCCTGGCCAAATATTTGGTGATTCTGTCAATCTATTACGAATTGAGCGCGCACTCATATACTATTTTTCTTTTGATATGTTTTTTAAATTAGACAATCCCTTTTCAATATTCTTAAGTGTTTTTTTTAATTCACTATCTATAGTTTTTTTCTTTGAAATTTCTGATATTAATTTCAAAGTATTTGATTGAGTATTTATTTGTGTAGATAAAAAATTAGATAGTTTTTTTTCTTGTTCAATCGATAATGAATTTAAATTACTTATTTGATTAGCTAAATCTTTCATAAAAGAAAATATTTGATTTTGATTTTTACTATTTTCTTTTATTACAAAAAGTAAACTACTTAAATTATCATAAATCTTTTGAATTGAACTCAAAGTTGAATTATCAATCTCAGTTGAACCTTGAATAAAATCAGGTGCACTATTATTTAAAATAACTTTTTCAGCAAATTGGGAAAATTTTAATTGAGCTTGCCCCAATTGCAAATCAACAAATCCTAATATTAAAGATCCCGCTAAACCAAGTAGTGAACTACTAAATGCTATGCTCATACCATCCAATGGAGCTGTAAGTCCACTTTTGAGACTATTGAAAAAACCAGCTACATTTGTATCATCTATGCCAAGTCCGCCAATTACATTTCCAACTGAGCCGATTGTTTTAAGCAATCCCCAAAAAGTTCCCAATAAGCCAAGAAATACTAAAAGACCTACTAAATATTTTGAAGTATCTCTTACACTTGTTAAAGACATGTCCAGAGATTCAACAATTTTTTCTATTCTGGATGATTTAAATTTATACTGATCTTCATTTTTGTAAAGTTCTAAGACAAGATTTTTAAGAAAATTATTATTCTGTGAAAGTATTTTAGGAGATTTATGAATATTGAAACTTGCTAAAACTTCATAATTATTTTTTAGTAGTAATAAATTATATATGCAAAAAATAAGACCAAAAAATAAAGCCAATATTATTATTGAATTAATATAAATATTAGAGACAAAAGCTACCTGTAAAACAGGGTAAAGAAAAATTGATATTAACAAAATTAAAAAAATAAATATAAAAACTCTGATAATATTTTGATTAAGTGACACTTGCATAAACTAACACCTCATTATTTCAATTCAATGATATTCATCAATAGAATTTAAACAAGAACATATTCAGCAAATAGGGCAAAATTATTACAAAAAACCTAATTAATTGTATATGTAGTTTCTAGTTAAGGGCAAACTGTTGATATTCTTTGAAATTTGTATTTGAAATACTACATTTCCCATATTTCTAAAAGAATATTCACTTATAAGCAGATAAAATTCCCACATTCGAAAAAATCTTTCATCAAACATTTTTATTATTTTTTCTTTATTTTTTAGAGTATTTCTATACCAATTTTTTAATGTTTGAGCATAATGCAAACGAAGAATTTCAATATCAGTAATCAAAATATTTTGTTTTTCGCATACTTTCAGAATTTCAGACATTGAAGGAATATATCCACCAGGAAAAATATACTTTCGGATCCATGGACTTGTAGCCGATGGTTTTCCTTTTTGACCAATGGTATGTAACAAAAAAATACCATTCTGTCTTAATAATTTATAAGTTTTATTAAAAAAATCAGAAAAATAATTGACGCCAACATGCTCAAACATTCCTACTGATACAATTCTATCAAATGTTTCTGTTTCAGTGCGGTAATCTTGAAGAACAAAATCAACTTTTTCGTTTAAACCCTCTTCTTGTGCTCTTCTTTGAGCTGTATTGAGTTGATTTTCAGATAACGTAATTCCTTTTACTTTTGCCCCGGTTTCTTTCGCTATTTGTAAAGACAATCCTCCCCATCCACATCCAATATCTAAAACATGGGAGTTAGGTTTAATTTGAAGTTTTTTTATTATATGATTTTTTTTGTCTTGCTGAGCTTGATCTAAACTAATATTCTCGTTATGAAAATATGCACAAGAATATTGCATATCTTTATCTAAAAAAAGTCGGTACAAATCTTCATTTAAATCATAATGATGTGCAACATTTTTCTTAGAATTTAAAATTTTATTCATTTGGTGAAAGGGCATAAAAATTGTTTGAAATTTTTCTATAAATTTAAAAAAAATATTGTTTGATAAAAAATCATCATAATGTGATGTAATTATACTTATAAAATCTTCAACTGTACCCTTAAGGATTATAAGTTCTTTATTCATATAAGCCTCTCCGATATGTAAACCAGGATTCATCATTATTTTCCTCTGTATAGAACTAGAAGTAAATTTAATTTTTACAGCAGGTTCATTTTTTCCAAATGAATGTAAACGGCCCTTTGAATCAATAATTTCGATTGTACCCTTAAAGGGAATTGTCTTTAGTATTTGAAAGAGCATATAAGATTAATTGAGATATAATTCTAAAAAGATCATTCCTGAATGTTAGTATACACTCAAAAAATTAAGCAGCAATACGTCTTTGTTTTTGTGCTTGTTTTTCTCTTTTTAACTCTTTTTCATCTATATATGCAATATCACAATGTTTTTGACAATAAGGTTTTCCAACAATAGTTTTCATTTCACAAAAGTGGAAATCTTTTTCTTGTGGATCACCAATCGGCCATTGGCATGTTGCAAAGGTATGCGTTACCCTGTTTTGTTTAAAATAATTTTTAATAATTGACATTTTCTATCCCTATTCTATCCTTATCAAATTTATAAAGCTGCAAATTCGTTTGGAAATAAATCAATTTCCAACGACTTTATAATTAGCTATTAAATAGTAATCAAGATACAAATAAAAAAAAATCAATTTAATCAATATGTTAGGTTATTTTCAAATAAGTAATACTATATGTAGTATTTTTTAAAAATAAAAAAATATGTAAAACGAATCGGTTAACTTAATATTTGCAATGTTATAAACCAAATAACAAAAAAAGATAAAGATTTTACTATAATACCACTAGTTAATTTTGATTTTGGAGGTTTTCTAAAATAAATAAATGCTAAAGAAAAAAACCAAAAAACAAACAATATTGTCCAAGCAACATAAAGAGAAAAAATAAAATCCTTATACATAAAATTTATTTCTTATTTTGTATTTTTTGAATATAACATTGATGGTAACTTTCAGCTAAATAAAAATTAGTATATTTTTTTATTTCAGTTTGAATATTTTTATTAAAATTTTTTTGTATTTTATTTTTAGAACTTATAGCAATTTTTTTTTGTGTTTCTGAATAAAAATAAATTACAGATCTATATTGAGAACCAATATCAAAACCTTGTCTATTCAATTGAGTTGGGTCATGACATTGCCAAAAGTAATCCAATAAATTAGCAAATGTTAAAACTTCATTATTAAAATTAATGAAGACAACTTCTGCGTGACCAGTATTGCCTGAGCAAACATCTTCATACGTAGGATTTAAAAATTCCCCACCAGCATAACCTACTTTAGTTTCTAAAACACCATCAATTTTTTTAAAAAAATCTTCAACACCCCAAAAACACCCAGCACCAAATAAAGCATTTGTAATTTCCATAAATCATTATATAAATCAAAATCTTAATTAATAAATGAAAAAAAAATATAAAATAACAAATAAAAAAATATTATATAAGGGTTTTTTCAATCTTTTTGAATATAAATTAAGACATAAAAAACATAATGGATCATTAAGTGAACTTATTAGTAGAGAAGTATTTGGTGGCGCACAAGTATCAGCAGTTTTACCATATGATCCTGTTAAAAAAAAAATTGTCTTAATTAATCAATTTAGAACAGGTGTTATAAAAAATAATTTTAATCCTTTCCTAAATGAAATAGTTGCAGGAATCATTGACAGGGGTGAGACTCCAAGAAATGCTGCAAGAAGAGAATGTTTTGAAGAAATAGGATGTAAAGTTAAAAAATTAAAAAAAATACTATCTTACTTTCCAGCTCCAGCTTCCTCGGAATCTTTTTATCATATTTTCTTGGGTGAAATAGATTCATTTAATGGAAAAAAAATTTTAGGAAAAGAAGATGAGAATGAAGATATTTTAGCTAATTGTTATTCTATTTCAGAAGTAAAAAAATTATTGGCAAATAATAAAATTGTTAATGGATTAACTTTAATAGCTCTACAATGGTTTTTTTTAAATTATAATAGATAAACTAAGTACCTATCCCAATTTTATAAGGTTGAACTATTTTTCTGCACATAAAAGATAGGTCTAGAGTTTGAAGATTACTATCTAGAGTCTGATATTCTTGACATTCATAAACTACTTCATCCTTTTGCAAAACTGTAACAAATAATATTATAACTAATCCTGCTGCAGTTTGTATTGTATTAGTATCATAGGCTTTAACTTCAAAACCATCATCAATTAAATCTCTATATGTTTTTTCACTATCTTCCCATTGATCAATATTTTCTTCTGAATTAGAAGAAAAGGAAGTCAAAGTTATAAATAAAACTATATAAAAAATTTTGAACATCAGTTTTTCTCCAACCATCTTATAACATCATTTATATGTAAGTCGGGAGGAAAAACAGGATAAAATACTTTTTTTATAACACAATTTTCAATGATCAAAGTTAACCTTTTAATAAATACTTTTTTATCTACTTTAAAAGTAGGAAGTTGCAATAAGGAGGTAAATTTTAATTCATAATCACTAAGAACATCATAAGGAACATTTAATCTTAAAGTCATTTCTTTAATTTCTTCTATACTTTGACTTGATAAACCAATTGGAATAGCATTAAGTTTTGTTAAATCATCATATCTATTTATAAATGAAAAGGTTTGAGGGGTGCAACCTCTTGCTCCCGGAATATTGTCCCAATTTTTTGGCAAGGATTTATTTGGATTTCCTGTCATTGGATAGCAGTATAAAACTATTCTAAAAATATCAGACCTATTAAGCTTAAGAAAATTTCCGTCTTGGTTTGGAAGAGAAATTTCAGGTATTGTAGATGAAAGAAGATGGTCGCATTCACCATCATCTTGTGGTATTGGGAGATCTGAAGGGAGTTTAGAAAAGTTCATATTTTTTATAAATTTTAAAATGTTATTTACTGTAACTATATTTAATGTAATAAATCTTATTATTCAATAATCTTAAAATGCCTAAAATAAAACCTATTCCAAGTTTAACTACTCCAAGATTTGCTGATATAGCAACTTTTTTTCGTCTGCCTAATATTAAAATATTAAAAAAATTAGATTATTGTATTTGTGGTGTTCCTTGGGATGGAGGCACAACAAACAGACCTGGTGCTAGACATGGTCCAAGAGAAGTTAGAAATGCATCTTCCTTAATTAGACTTTATCATCCAGTTTCTCTTAAAAGTCCATATGATAAATACGAGATTGCTGATATAGGAGATTGTCCGGTCAATCCTGCTGACTTACAAGATTCTTTAAGTAAAATAAAAAAGTATTATGACAAAATTTTTATATCAAATACTGTGCCGTTATCTATTGGTGGTGATCATTTAATATCGCTACCTATCTTAAGATCCCTTTCAAAATCTGGGCCCTTAGGCCTGTTTCAATTTGACTCGCATTCTGATACTTGGGATAGTTATTTTGGAGGTTATAAATACACACATGGAACCCCTTTTAGGAGAGCTATAGAAGAAAAATTAATTAATCCAAAAAAATACGTAATGCTAGGAATCCGTGGATCTTTGTATGATCCTAATGATTTAAAATGGGCTGAAAAAAAAGGTGTAACAATAATAACAATTGATGAGTACCACAAAATGGGATTAGAAAAATCAATGCAAATTGTAAAAAATATTTTAGGAAAAACAAAATCTTATTTAACTTTTGATATTGACGGTATAGATCCTACTTTTGCTCCTGGTACAGGAACTCCGGAAGTAGGAGGGTTTAGTGTTAGAGAGGCTCAATTAATTATAAGGAAGTTAAAAGGAATAAATTTTGTTGGTGCTGATGTTGTAGAAGTCTCACCACCTTTTGATATAAATAATATGACTTCTTTAGTAGCTGCTACAATAGCATTTGAAATATTATGCACTATGACAAAAACAAATTAGGTTATAAATTTAATTCTTAATCTTCTTTTGTATCAAAACCTCCAAAATCTTTAAATAAATTAGGGTCACTAAAAATATCACCATAATCTTGATTACCACCTAAAGCTCCACCTTCTAAAGATTTTTCATCAACTGTATCTGCATTTTCTTGCAATAGTTTTAATTGTTCAGCAAAATTAGATTTTTTTGCTGATTCAGCAGCTGTAACACATTCTGATCCATAAAGTCCTTTTTTTATAAGTTGATTAAAACCAAAAACACCAACGATAAAAACAAATAATATAACAAAGATAAATTTTGGAATTTTAAAAGACACAGTTTTATCTTTTTTGAGCCTACTATCTTGAGTTTGTTCGTAAATTAACTGATCTTGTCTTTCTTTCTTTTTTCTATCTTCTCTTCTTCTTAGAATTTCGTAAGTTATTGCTGCAACAAGTGTTAAAGCTATAATAACCAAAGCAAGAGCACTAATAGCAGGACTGATACCAAGACGAACTTTTGAAGCTATAACTGTTGTTAGAGTTTGATCAGATAAAATACTAAAAACAGTAGTATTATAATTTTCAAAAGAAGCTAAAAAAGCTATTACTGCAGCAGAAGCAATTGCAGGCATAAGATAAGGAATTAAGATTTTAAAAAATACTTGAGTCTGTGATGCCCCTAAATCTAAAGCAGCCTCTTCTTGTGTTTGATCAAATCTTTGAAGACGAGCAACAAAAATAAGAAAACAATATGTAGATATGAAACATGTTTGACCTAAAATTGTTAAAAAAATACCATTACGTCCAATATCTGCTATAAAACCTTCTCCACCTATAGTTGCAATTCTATCCCACAAAACAACAGTAGATATACCTATAATGACTCCAGGAAATAAAACTGGCATTATTGAAACTGAATAAAATATAGTTCTTAATCTGCTATGAACCTGTGTAAGAACAATTGATGCTGCCATTCCAATAGGAACAGATAAAGTAACTACACCTAGACCAATTATTAAACTTTTAATTAATCCATCATGAAGACGCCAGTCAGTTGAAAGACCAGCTAAATGTTGACCGTCATAAGCTATTTTTCCTTCTTGAAACCACCTCCAACTAAAACATTCCCATGGTGTAATTGAAGGAAATTCTGCCGAATTAAAAGCAGTTACACTCATAATAAGTAAAGGGCCAAATAAATAAGTCAAAAATATAAATATATATATTCCAAGTAAAATGTTTAAAAAATTTTGCGACCTCATCTAATTATTTCACCAATTTTAACTTTAAATAATCGCATCATTAATAAAACAAAAATAACAGAAACTGTAAGTAATAAAATAGAATATGCTGATCCCCTTGACCAATTATCGTTCATATTAAACCATTGATAAATTAATTGTGTAAACCAATATGTATTAGGACTACTTAAAACAACAGGAGTTGCTAATGCACCCGCTGTTAGCATAAAAACCATTGTGCATCCTGAAGCAATACCAGCTTTAGCATGAGGAATAACTATCCTCCAATGGGTTCTAATTGTAGATGATCCTAAATCTTTAGCTGCTTCAAGTTGATTAGTGTCCAAACTTTCTATGGCATTATAAAGTGGAAAAATCATCAAAAGAATATATGCATAGGTTAACCCAGTATAAAGAGCGATATCTAATGCTATGAAATTTATTCCTGTATCAGTTAAACCAGTACCTATTAAAATATTATTTATTACTCCTTCCCCTGCAAATAAAATACGTAGTGCAAAAGAGCGCAATAATTCATTAATCCAAAAAGGAATGATTAATGCAACAATTAGAAGTCTTGCCGAATTAGGTTTTGCAACTTTTGCCATATAAAAAGCAATAGGATAACAAAAACATAAATTTATAATTGTAACCATAATGGCAGTAAAAATTGTATTTAAGAAAACCCCTATATCAACATAATTATAGGGGTCAGAACTTGTTTCAGATCCAAATATGAAATGTTTATAATGAACCAGAGTATGAACATCATCAGGTCCACCTCTTAATAAAGGAGGTAGATTTGGCCTAAATGATAAATCTAACATGTAAAGTTGAGGAATTATAATTAAAAAAATTAACCAAAAAACTATGGCTATTATGAAATAAGTTGAAATGACAGGACCATTTTTTTTAAAAAAAGAACTCATTTGCAAATAAATCTAATCTACAGCGAGTGAGCCTTTTGGAAGCACAACTGCCTTTTTGGAAGAAAAAGTTAATTCTACTTCTTTGTTATTTGAAAGTGAGGCTGTGTCCACAGCATTAGGAACACTAAATCTGACATCTATTTCAGAATTTATTTTTACATAAATATTTTTTAAATTACCTTCAAATTCAATAGTATTTACTTTTGCTGAAAAAGAGTTTTCTAATTTATTATTCTCATTTTTAATAAAAATTGATTCCGGCCTAATAAACATTATAACCTGATCACCTACTGAAAAAGAATGGTTTTGTTTTTCATTAATTTTACCAGCAGTAGCAACAAAAGTATTACCATGAGATTGAACTTTAACTTCATTATTATTTACTGATAATACTTTTGCGTAGAATGGATTATTTTCTCCAACAAAAGTTGCTACAAAAGGAGTATTTGGATAATCATAAACATCATCACACAAACCGACCTGCTCTAATTCACCTTCATTCATTACTGCTACCCTATCAGACATTGTTAAAGCTTCGCCTTGATCATGAGTTATATAAATAAAAGTTATACCTACTCTCTTCTGAATTGCTCTTAATTCTGTTCTCATTTTTTGACGTAATTTTAGATCTAAAGCTGAAAGAGGTTCATCAAGCAATAAAACTTCAGGCTCTATAGCTAAAGCTCTTGCAATAGCTACCCTTTGTCTTTGACCACCTGAGAGTTCATGAACTTTTTTATCTCCCTGACCTGATAAAGCTATTAGTTCAAGAAGTTCATCAGCTCTTTTACGTCTTGCAGTTTTTCCCGTACCTCTAACCTCAAGAGAAAAAGCAATGTTATCTGCTACACTCATAAGTGGAAATAAAGCTAAGTTTTGAAAAATAAGTGAGGTTGGCCTTTTGTTTGGACCTATGCCAGCCATGTCTTGTCCACCAATTAATACTTTTCCTTCAGATGGATCTAAAAAACCCGAGATTGCTCTTAATAAAGTTGTTTTACCGCATCCTGAAGGTCCTAAAAAACTAAAAAATTCGCCTTCCTTAATTTTAACACTAACATTCTTGGCTGCATAAAAACTTCCAAAAGTAACTGAAATATTCTGCAATTCAACATCAGCACTCATATGATTTCCTATATCTTCCCTAACAATATTTAGTTTATCAAAAATAAATATAAAAACTATTAAAAAAGCGCCCTGTTTAAACAGGACGCTCATTTATTTTTTATAGCTTAATTATGCAGTTTCAAATTTATTTGCATATTCAGCTCTTGCATCTGCATACCAAGGTGGCTCAGGTGGCCATGGATTAAGCTTTGAAGCTGTATCCCCTGGGTATATTGCTTGTGCTAGTGCTTTAGTCTCATCTGAATAGTGGTCAGAAGCTCCTATTACTGCAGAGTTATAACCAATCTCATTCACTGTTTGACCTCCAACTTCTGGAGTAAAACTATAATTAATAAGTTCATATGCCTCATCAATATTTTCTGCTTTTGCTGACAATGTAATTCCATCAACCCAAGCAAGCGCTCCCTCATCAGTTGTTTGATAAGCTACTGGTTCACCAGCTTTCATCATTGCAGCAATTGGACCATCCCAAGTTTGACCAACAATAACTCCATCAGATGTGAAACCTTGTTTTTGAGGATCTGCACCAGACCAAAATTTTACAAGATTACCTTTCTTTGAAATACAATAATCAGTAAGTATTTCCCAGTTCTTTCTCATGGTTGCTTCATCTTTGTAAGAAGACCAAAAGTCCATCTTACCTTGATGATGCATCCAAATACCACAACCAGTCATCATAGAATATGTTCTGCCCATCATAAATGCGCCACTAATTGCAGGATTTGGTTCCCAAATGTCACCAAAACTTGGCAAACCATCTGGAGTCCACTTATCAGTTCTCCAAGAGATAGACTCAGTACCCCATAGTTGTGGTACCCAGTGAGAACCTTTACCACCAAAGTTCCAATCTCTTTCACCAACAGCTACCATTCCTGGATTTACATTACCAATATTTGTAATCTTACCCATATCAAATGGTTGCAACACTCCAAGGTTTTCCCATTGAAGCGCTCTCATATTAGTTGGACTTGCTAAATCATAACCAGCTCCACCGCCAGCTTTCATCTTAGCAATAATTTCTCCGTTATCACCAATTTTAGTGTGATTAACTGTGATTCCAGTTTTAGCTTTGAAATCAGCAACTACGGAGTCAGGTAAATATTCCCCCCACATTACAACATTAACTTGTCCACTAGACGCAGCAAATGCATTTTTAACAAACATAGGGGCAGCTCCTACAAATGCTGCTGCAGCAGCACCTCTTTTAATTGCTGTACGTCTTGAAAATTTACGCGCAGCT
>MDSW01087577.1_pt1 | contig 21965 bp, 33 predicted proteins | sample 811171 | NCBI WGS metagenome assembly MDSW01 (sample SAMN05326641, study PRJNA326480) | marine metagenome | isolation source: seawater | place: Atlantic Ocean: North West | collected 2012 | reverse complement strand
TTACTCATATTAACAACCAAAATTAAATTATTATTTTATTTTATTTATTTTTTGTTAAAATATTTTAAATTATTTTTTAAAAAGTATAATACAATATGTTTAAAGAAAGTGTAATAGCTCAAAAGAAAAAACTTGATTTTGAAAAGAAACAAAGATTAAAAGCTATATCTCTGGGAAATAAATTTTTGGGAGAATGGGCCTCTAATGTATTAGGATATAATCAATTACAAAAGAGAAAATATGTAAGTAGAATTAATAAGGTTGGCTTAAAATATGATAACAGTAGGAAAATTATCAGAAAAATAGAAAAAGACTTTATAAAAAATAATATTAAAATCTCTTTTAAAGAAATAGAATTTAAAATTAAAGACTTTCAAATGAAAGCGAATGTTATAATAGAAAATAATTTAAAGTTTAAAAACTAAGCTTTTTATGATAAAAACTTCATTAATCCTATTATAATTTTTATTACACTAGTTGGGGCTTGCTATGAAATGAGTAAATCTGTAGAGGCCCCCTTATTACTTATTGATTTTCCATCTATTTTTATTGTACTGGTAATTGCAACTAGTTATTCATTGTCTATTAAAAACAATCGATTTATTTACTTTGGTAATGGTGCTGCATATGCGGGTTAGTTAATATTCTTAATTGGTTTTATATCAATGAGTATAAAGTTATCAGAAACTAATCTTGATATTAAACAAATATTAGAATTTAATATTGTCTTACGGTTAGGAGTATTCTATGTTAGTTCATTAAATTAATATTATCTACATTTAACAGGAATACTTAAGATTTGTAAGGTAGCGATGAGTGATGGAAAGTTATTTTTAAGTTATTATTATAAAAGATATAGCCAAAAGAAAACTCAACTTTTAATTTGTTACCATTGTAGTCTGTAAAAAAATAGTTACCCATTGAAAGAATAACATCTTCATAGGATATAATATCAAAGTTTTTAAAATCAATTTTTCTCCAGGGTTCTAATGCAAAACCTTTGTCTTCATTATCTACTTTATTATGTCCAATAAAATAAGAAATTAATTCACTTTTATTACTTCTAAATTGTTTATTAGAAGCTTTTGTAGGTTTAAATAAGATTTTCCCTTTTTTAAAATGGTAAAGGCTGTCTATGAATGTTTCTGTTTTTTTTATATAATCTTTATTTTCTAAAAATGACTTTCCAATATTAATTATACCATCTCCCCATAGTGTTTGTGCACCTAAAATTTTTTGTTTGAGTTCTTTGGATGTTAATTTGATCAATTTTTACCTTTATATACAAAATATTCTTTAGTATTTAAATCTGCTGTATCTGATAGCTTAAAACAAGTATTACTATAACTGCAAACAACGTATCCTATATCAGGATTTATTTTATAATATACTTTAGGATGTCCTGCTTCTGTTATTATATAAGTTGTATTAACTTCTATTACTTTTTTGAATTGCTTATAGAAATTATTGTCCATGACAAAAATTTAACGAAATATATTTTTTTGTCAAAATAAAAGATTTATAGTATGTTCTGTCAAATTATAGAATCTAATAGATTTACATTTAAATATTTTATACATATATAAAGAAATTTTATATATATTTAAAAATAAAATTTATAAATTACTGTTTAGAATTTGTTAATAACTTCATGATAGAAAATAAAACATAAAATAATTATTTGATATTTGGATATTATTTAAACTCAAGTAAAATAAAAATATTATGGATAAGAAAAAATTATTTATTTTTTTAATTATTCTAGCTGGGTTTGTTTTGAATATGCTTAGTGTTCAGATAGTTGGTTCTTCTTTAAAATATTTACAGGGTGAACTAAATGCTAGCATAGAAGAAATCTCGTATATTATGTCTGCTTCATTGATTGCTGAAGTAATAATCATTCCTTTTAGTGGCTGGTTAATAAAGCTATTGTCTACAAGAGTTTTTTTTCTAATAAGTTTATCGGGTTTTATTTTTTCTAGTTTAGGCTGTGCATTATCAGATAGCTTTCTTTCAATGACAGTATTTAGAGGGTTTCAAGGTATTTTTGGTGGTGCAATGATACCTATTATGATGGCTAATATTTATATAATTTTTAAACCTAAAGAAATACCTTTAATACTGTCTATAGCAGCAACTATAGGAGTTTCTTCTATTGCATTGGGCCCTATATTAGGAGGAATGCTAACTGAATATATAAATTGGAGATGGATGTTTTTATATAATGTCCCAGTAGGTATTATAATTTTTATATTAGGTTATTTATTTATAGATTTGAATAAAAAAGATAAAATTTTATTATCTAATATTGATTTTAAAGGCATAATTCTACTAGCTACAAGTTTAATATCTTTATTGATATTTTTGGAGGAAGGAGAAAAAAAAGATTGGTTTTTTTCTAATTTTATTTTTATTTGTTTTGCTATTTTTATATTATGTATAATTCTTTTCATAAAAAGAGAAACTAGTTTTAATAATCCTGTAATAGATATTAAAATATTTTCAGAAAAAAAATTCTTTATTGGTTCCATGATATGCGGTATTTTTGCTATAAACATATACCCTCCAATATTTTTAATCCCAGTACTTATTACGAAAATGCATCATATTGATCCAATTGATATTGGATTAATAGTTTCCTCTATGGGTTTAGGTATGATGATAACGGGACCTTTAGCAGGTAAATTGCTAAAAGTTTATGGTGAAAATTTAATAATTTTATTAGGAAGCATTATAACTGGAGTAGGGACTTATATGCAAAGTTATATAACGGCAGACTATTTGTTGTTAGATTTTTTTCCATCCCAATTTCTTAAAGGAATAGGAACACAATTGTTATTCATAGGAAGCCAGTATATTTGTTTTTCTTCTCTTGATACCAACAGGGTTCCAAATGCTTCAGCTATGTATAATCTAATAATGAGGCTTACTGCAGCAATATCAATAGCTATTTCTAGTAATTATTTAATAAAATTTAAAAAACAAATTTTTTCAAGCATTACAGACTACAATAATAATAAAACAATTATTCAGAGTGTGATAGAAAATGATAAAATTCAAAATAACTTTTTGGATAATTTAATGCTTCTTTATGAGAGAGAAAGTTTTATAATGGCTTTTAATAAAATATCATATATAAGTTCTTGGACTTCTATTATACCATTATTGCTGTTATTTTTTTTAAAGAATAAAATTTCATATAATAAATAAAATATTTTAAGTTGAGAAATCTAAAGGGAGTAATATAATTATATTATGATATATGCTTTTATTGGTTTTTTATTTCTTACCTTTAATATCGCTCATAGTTTTGAATATATAAGAACTGTTAATGGTAAAAGAAATATTATTACATCTTATGAGATATCAAAAACAGAAAGGTTTATTAACTTTGTATTAGATGGCACTTTTACAGATAATTTAGGTAATTATGGTTATTCTGATAATAATGCAAGTGTTTTACTTAAAAATAATGAAGTTGTAAGGTTGGAGGGATTTGGTAAGTCTACTTACCAAAATAACGAAGTACATTTTGCTAGAGGCATAAGAAATCAACAAGAACAAAATTCAGGAGTTGGAACAAATGAAGTAATTGGTGTTACAGGCTCATTGAAGGAATTAATAGGTATGAAATGCACCTATGCAATAAAGTTTTTTGAGAACTATTTCTTTTGGATGCAAAAGTGCAATATTACAGAAAGGCAAAAAAAATTATTAAGTAACTTAACAAAATAGACCTTTTTACTATCAAATTAATATAAAAAAAATAATTTTCATATAAAATTAAAATTAAAGTTTTAATTATTTGAAATAATCCATAAAGTTGCTTCTGAAACTTTATCTTTAGGCCTCTCCTCACATCTTTTTTTTACGGCATAAAATATTTCATCATCTTCTAAACTTATTAAATATTGATTTTTACTACTAAAATTATAACCAGATATGAATCCAGTTATCCATTGTTTCCACATACCTGAATATTGAGAATGTTGACTAACTGTTTTAATTAAATATCCACAGTAATTTAAACCTCCTCCTCTAATTAAGTTATCTGCTAATAATGAATTAATTAATAAAAAAAAATAAATAGTAATAAAAAATCTCATTATTATAAATTATCACATCTAACTATTAGGTAAAAGCAGGAACTTTAATTATTCAATACTAAATATAAACAAATTACTTTTTATTATCTTAAATAATTATTCAATTTTATTTAAACAATTGTTCTAATTTTTAAATAAATATCTTATAGTAATATATGTCTAAATTGAAAACTATTCTAATAACTGGAGCAAATCGAGGTATTGGTTTTCAGCTAGTAAAGGAAAGTATATCTAAAAATTTTAATGTAATTGGAACTTTTAGAAATAAAAATAGATCACAGAAACTTTTTGAAATTAATTCTAATAATGTTAATTTTTTTTCAATGGATGTTGTAAATGAAAAATCTATTGTCAAAGTTTCTAAAAGTATTAATTCTCCAATTGATTACTTGATATGTAATGCAGGCATCAATAATGGTTTTGGAACATTGTTTGATGATGATCACAGTCATGAGAAAATGTTAGAAGTTTTAAATGTTAACGTATTAGGATGTTTGCTTACTGTAAAACACTTAGCTAAAAATCTTAATACAAATGCTAAAGTGGTTCTAATGTCATCTATTATGGGAATTCAAAAGCATAATGGTTCAAATGCTATAATTTATAGAGCATCTAAAGCAGCTGTTAATAATATTATGGTATCTTTATCAGAAGAATTTAAATCAAAAAAAGTAATTGTAGCATCTTTTCATCCGGGATGGGTAAGAACAGATATGGGAGGCCCTAACGCTACTCTTTCAACTAGAGAAAGCGCAACTTCATTAATTAGGTCTTTTGAAAACTTAACTTTTAAAAGTAATGGAAAATTCTTTAATTATGATGGTGTTTTGATGAACTTTTAATATTTAAAATATTTGATTATAGTTTTTATGTAAAATTTAATATCTTTTATTTTTACTTTGTAAACGCAAATTTGTTTGCTATTTTCTTGTTTACAAACTTACATTTAAGTTTAAATAGTTTATATTTATAATAATCTAATTGTTATAACATTTATATGTTAATAATATAATTTAAATTCATTAATTATCATTTTTAATAAATTTGCATTTTTGTAGAATAAAATCAAATTAATTTCTGAAGTTAAATTTATTACAAATGAATTATAAAGATAAAGAATACTTAAATTAATACAGGTAACGAAATTTGTTACCAAATATGTGTTGTAAGAAGTTATAACAATTAACAGGAGATAAATTATGAAAATTTTAACTTTAACAATTGCCTTTACTATAATAATGATATCTTTTCTAAAAGCAAAGGAGTGTATATATACCTATGAAACATTACCAGAAGAAAGCAAGTACACAAAACAATATAGCATTGATACGGACAGAAAAGATCATTCAGTAAGAATATTTTCTTTAGAAAGCACCTATAAAGATAAAAATAAAAACTGCGAAGGATTATCTATAGTAAAAAGTTATAATTGGGGATATAGCGATTATATCAATAAAAGTGGTAATGTAAAAGGGCATGTTACTCAAATATATAGTGATGGAAGTAAAATTTTTATGACTTTTGAAGGAACAAGTCAAAATCCTGAGGGTAACTCGGAGAACTTCCTAAATATAGGTACCATACGCATAGTAGGGGGAACAGGTATATATGAAAATATCAGTGGATATGGAAAGAATAAAGGGGAGTTTAATCCTGAAACAGGATATTCCAGTTTTAAGTCTGTTTTAAAATATAATAAATAACTGAATATAGTGTAAATAATTTATCAAAAGGAGTTAACATGAAAATAATCAAATTATTAATATTAAGTATTTTTATATCTAATATATCTAATGCTACTGAAAAAGCAGTAGGATATTTTGGTTGGTATGCTACAGGTATATTTCATCAAATGGGAGATAAAGCAGGGTATTGGACAGGCGAATTTAGTGGTTCATTTGAAAGTGATAAAGGAGATGAAGGATTATTTCATAAAATGTCTATTAGATGCCCAGCTTGGCAAAAATTTAACTTTGAAAAAGGTACATCAATAGCAGCAGGAGTATGCTATGGTAAAGATTTAGAAGGCAATCAAGTTTACTTTGATTGGACTGGTTCTGAGCAAAAGTTAGGTCAACCTGGAAAAGGGTCTTTTTCATACACCGGAGGCACAGGAAAATATGAAGGATTAAAAGGCAACGGAGGTTTCTTTATAGGTCATACAGTAACTAATTGGAAAGATGGATCAGCTAGTGGCTATGCTACTTGGAATAAGTAAATTCTCAGATAATATCTAGGCATAATTTAAATTAACTAAGATGTCATCTAATTATTAGCCTTTTATCTAAGTAGATAATTGATAGGTTTTGTTTATTGAGTTATTATTATGATATGAAAATAAAAATACTCTTTTTAGCATTAATACTTGTGTCGTATTCAAATGCTAGCGAAGTTAGAATTGATACAACAGGAAGAGCAGACATATCAGGGTTAACTTTTAAGGATAAAAGTAAATACAGATTGTATAAATCTAATGGTCATTGGAAATCTTCTTCAGGTGATTATGGGCTTCATGAGTGTTTTGGAACTTTAAAAAATGATAAGAATAATAAGGCTCAATTTGAAGTCTATTGTAAAAATATTTCTCAGGAAAATGAATATTTCATTATCAAAATATATAGAGATACTGAATACCAGAAAGCTGGGTTAGGAAAAGCTACTATAGTTGAAGTATCTGATGGGTACAACCATTTGTTAAATGCTACATGCGATCATGCAATAACCTATATAGAACTAGACTACTTTGCTATTCAAAAATGTAAGTTATAATTATATTTAAAAATAATCAGCAGACTTTTTTTGAACTACTTATATTAAAAATTTTTGTTTCTTGTAAAAAATACTCTAACTATTTATTATTAGCTGATTAAATTATTAGAAGGTTTATTTTATGCGCTTTTTTATTTTTATACTTTTATTGTTTCAAACTAATAGCTATGCGGATACTGAAGAATATATTCTAGAGTTTCAAGCTAATGTTAAAATGATAAGAGAATATAATATATCTAAAATAGAAAAATTTAGAAGTTATCAACTAATTGGTACTTTTACTGATGAATATGGTAATTATGGAAAATTTGACGCAGTTATAACCTCAGATATTAAAGATAATAAATTAATAAAACTTGAAGGAACAGCAATTAATATTTATTCAAATGAAGAAACTCTATATATAAGAGCTAATAGGAAAGAAAGTGATTTTGACGCTGGTATAGCAACTATGGAAATAATAGGAGCCTCAGATAAGTTTAAACCATTAATAGGTACTAAGTGTATCCAAAGTGTTAGGTATTTTAAAGACACAATATTTGGCTTGCAGAAATGTAAAATATCTAAAAAACAAAGTAATATACTAAAGATAAACTAATTCTTAATATCTAGACATAACTTTAAATAAATCTTACTAATATAAAACTGTACTAAAAATATTATTATTTTTTATAGAAAATAGCTTTCTTACAAAACATATAGCTTATTTTTTCTTCTTTTTTTACATGTAACTCAAGATAATTGTTTCCTTCTTCATCATATTTAATATTTGAATTAATTCCAGAATTTTTGTATCTATTATGAGCAGCATAAATTTTTTTTTCGCATTGTTCTAATTTATTTATATGTGTTAACAGAGTAACCTGAGGTAAATTAGTAGTATTAAGAAAAACTACTACTTGCAATAAAGTGTACATTATTTATTATTACCCTAAATTTTTGGCTTGTGAAGACTTTTAATCATATAAAAAAACTATTAGAAAATATATTACTTAAATATAAATGATATTATTATAAATATACTTAAATTAATGAGATAAAACAATAATTTATAACTATATTACAATAAAATATAATAGATGTGCTAACTAAGGTATTTAATATATAGACTATAAGAAAAAATATTTGTATAATTAATAGTCATTTAAAATGTAAATAAATTAATAATTTAAATTATTTAATGTTTAAAGAAAAAATAGGTTCTGATGAACAGTACAAATACTGGAATGAATCAGTTAGTTATTGGTTAAAATATGACAATGAAATTAATAAAAAATTTAATAATATTACTCAAACTCTTTTTTCTAATTTAAGCTTTTCTAATGCTAAATATATTTTAGATGTTGGCTGTGGATCTGGATATACCACTAAAATTATATCTGATAAAATAAAAGGTTTTGGAAGTGTACTGGGTATGGATTTATCTGCGCCTATGTTAGCTCTACTAAATAAAAAATATAAAAGTATTAAAAATATAAGTACTATTCATTCAGATGTACAAAATTATAAATTTAAAGAAAAATCTTTTGATATAGTTATATCTAGGTTTGGACTAATGTTTTTTGCTAACCCTCAATTAGCTTTTAATAATCTAAACAAATCTATTAAGAAAGGTGGAATTTTATCATTTGTTTGTTGGACTGATTATCAATATAATGATTTTTTTTCAATACCTGTTAAAGTGCTCTCTTCAGTTACAGGTTTAAAAAAAAATAGATTAACTAGAAATCCTGGACCTTTTGCATTTAGTAATAAAAACTATATATACAAAATATTACAAAATAGCAATTTTAAAAAAATAAAAATAAAAACTATAAAAACTAAATTAATTGCTGAGAATATAACAAAGGATTTAAATATTTTTATGAAAATTGGTATAGCGGCTAAAATGATGAGAGAAAATAATATAAATAAAATAACTAAAAAAAAAATAAAACTAAAATTAAATAATTATTTGATTAGAAATATTTATAATAATGCAGGCTCATACAAAGCTAAAGTATTTTTAGTAAGAGCAATTAAATAAAATATTTGAATAAATTAATATGAATATACAAAGTAATGTAATTAAAATTTATAATACTGGAGACTCTAGTGTTTTAAACTATGAAAAAATTTCATTAAATGAGCCCTCTCCAGATGAAGTTAGAGTTAGGCATTTTGTAATTGGATTAAATTTTATTGATATTAATATGAGAAATGGTAATTATTCTATTAAATCATATGCCCCAGATAGTAAGCCTCCTTATATATTAGGTGTTGAAGGTTCAGGAAAAATTGAATCAGTAGGTAAAAATGTTAAAGAATTTAAAGTTGGAGATAGAGTAACTCACTGTATGAATTTGGGAACATACTCAGAATTAATGAATATAAAGGCTGACAAAATCATTCCCATACCTGATTATATATCATTTGAAATTGCTGCTGCAGCTACTTTAAAAGGTTTAACAGCTCATTATCTGATAAAAGAGTTAGGTAATGTTAGAAAAAATCAAACTGTAGTTATACATGCTGCTGCCGGAGGAGTAGGAAGTCTCTTATGTCAATGGTCTAGTTTTATTGGTGCTAAGACAATAGGGGTGGTTAGTTCAGATAAAAAAATTTTACGAATAGAAAAAATAGGAGCAGACTTTTCTATCAATACTGAAAAGCAAAACTTTTTAAATGAAGTTATGAAAATTACAGATGGAAAAGGTGCAGATGTGATTTATGATTCAGTAGGAAAAGATACTTTACATAAAGGTCTTTGTTGTTTAGCAGAAAGAGGCAAGCTTATTAGTTACGGAAATTCAGCAGGACTTATTCCATCAGTAGATATTAGTTTATTAAAACCCATATCAGGTTCAATAATATGTGGTGGTTTATTAACTTACATAAAAAATAAAGAGGAAAGAAATAATAATGCTAAAGAGTTATTCAATTTGGTTGCAAAGGGCAATTTAAAAGTAGATATTAACCAACGTTATAAACTTAAAGATATTTCTGATGCCCATGATGATATAGAATCAAGAATAACAACTGGTTCAAGTATAATATTACCTTAAACTATTTTCTTTCAAGGTTTTATTTAGAATAACAAGCCTTCTTTTTTTAATTTATTGTGATGATCAATACTTCTTATCCCATTTATAATTTCTAGTTTTTTAGCTAATGATAATATAGACAATTGAACTAAAAATTTTTCATTTTTAACAAGCTTAGAAATCAAAGAACCTTTAATAACTTTTAAAATAGTATGTCCGGAGGATATAGCTGAGTTAAATCTTTTTCTGCCTCTGAGCAAAGCAAGTTCTCCAAAACTTTCACCTGAATTTAGAACTTTAATTAGCTTATTTTCTTTACTAATGAGTTTTACCTTTCCTTTTTCAATAAAAAACATATTGTTTGCAGAGTTTCCGTGAGAAAATATTATCGCCTCTTCATTATATGTTTTTGTATCTAATAGTTTCCAATTCTTATATACAAATTTGTCTTCAAATAGATAATGACTTTTTCGAGTAGATTTAGACGATGAAAAAATTCTTGTTAAACTATATTTAATAATAGCTTTTATAGCAATATTTGCTTCATTAACGGCCTCTCTGATTTCTTTAGAATTAAACTCTAAAAGTACTATATCAGTTAACCTTTTATACTTCAAAATTTTCTCTTTTGCTAATATTGATTCGGCAAAACCAATTGGGTCATTTTTTTTTAATAACTGAGTGTAATCTCTTTCTCCATAAGAAATTACTCTTCCTGATAATAATACATAAGCTTTTTTTTTGTCATTAAAGTTAAAGTTTTCTTCTTTTTTAACTCTTATTTCCTTATATTGAGACTTTAAATTTAAAATTAACTCTTTAGTAGTTAGCATTACAGAATATATTAGCAGTTATATAAAATTTAACTACTTAAAACTATCAGCTTTTTAATTTTATTGATTTGTAGAATTTAGATGAGTGCTAATTTATAGCATTTATAAGAACTATCCAATGTCTATATATTAAAAATATGAGGTTAACTAAAATTATTACAAATAATTTTATTGGTTTAAATTCTTAATTTGCTCAAAAGCTTTTTCAGAAATATTACATTTAGCTAATGTTAAAAAGTTATTTTTATAATATCTAATACTATAAAAGCACTCTGAATTAATTATTGCATTTATATTTTTACTGGCATAAGTGAAGTACCATTTTCCTACTCCTTGTTCTAGTTCATTATTAGCTCTTATAGCAATATTATAAGCTTGAACGTTTTTATTATAAAAAAACTCATTACTTGCTTCTAATTTTTCTATAACATTATTAACAGTTTTTACTGTAACAATACTATTAAATTCTCCAAAGTTACCAGCATTATCTTTGAAAGTACCTTCAAGTTTATAAATTTTTAAGTTATCTTTTTTAGAATAAATATGTTCTTTAATTAAAGTTCTTTTACCATGAGACTCGATAATATAGTCTTTTGCAATAACGTTAACAAAAGGAAAAAAAATTATTACAATTAACAGTATTAGTTTTTTCATAAAATTTTGCTTCTTTCTGATTATTTATAATATTTTAAATTATTTTTTTATATATAAGCATATATTTTCTATAACATATTACCTTACTTTAAATTTACATTTACGCAATTTAGTTTTATATATTTTAACTTAAACTAGATTAGGAATTTTTTAAGGAGATTAATAATGACAGTTAAAATCGAAAAACAAGAAAACGTTTGGACAATTATTCATTCTAGACCTGAAGCTAGGAATGCCATGGACCCAGAAAGTGCTGATGCACTTTATGAAGCATTTATTGAATTTGAAAACAATAAAGATGCTTATGTAGCAGTATTTTGGGGAGAAGGAGGTGCATTTTGCTCAGGATGGGACTTAAAATATGCAGCATCATTAGAAGGTTCTGAGCCTCTATCTTCTTTAGATATACCTAAAAATAGGAATACAAACGAAAATGGAAGTGATATTCCAAGAGGACCCTTAGGCCCCAGTAGATTAGAATTATCTAAACCAGTTATAGGAGCAATTTCAGGGGCTGCTGTAGCTGGGGGGATGGAATTAGCCCTTTGGTGTGATTTTAGAGTCATGGAAAAATCTTCTTATCTTGGAGTTTATTGTAGGAGGTGGGGAATACCTTTGTTAGATGGTGGTACAGTTAGACTTCCTAAAATTGTAGGACAGGGTAGAGCTCTAGAAATAATATTAACAGGAAGAAAAGTAACGTCAGATGAATGTTTAAAAATTGGACTTTGCGAGTTTTTAGTAGAAGATGGCAATAGTAGAAAAAAAGCTGAGGAAATTGCTAAAACTATTGCTAAGTTTCCTCAAGAGTGTGTTAGAGCTGACAGGCATTCTGTTTTGAAACAATCTAATTTAAGTATAAAAGAGGGTTTGCTATATGAATGGAATAATAGTATGAATAATAAAATTCTATCAAAAGAGGGCATCAAAGGTGCGGGAAGATTTACTATTGGTCATGGAAGACACGGAGATTTTAAAGATATTTAATTACCTAATTTTTATTTCTAAAATTTTTATAATATCAGCAGCAGTATGTGAAAAAATCCAAGCTTTAATTCAACCGTACCGACTTATTTAAAAACCTCATGGAATAAGCATAAAAATTAATATATAATCACATTATTTTTAAAAACTAAATAAATTATTCTATAAGCAAGAAACTTACAATATTAAAATATTTATTGAGAAATTTACTTAGATTAGAAGACTAATGTTTACAAAATAGTTTATAAATATAAACTTAAATATATGCATATTAGGGTCATGAAATACAAATTTCCAAGTGAAATAAAAGCTAATTTATTTATAAGTTTAATCAAAGCACAAATGTATGATGAGTATAGGAAAAAGTCTAAGTGTTTATCAGTTGAATTTATCAAAACTGGAGAAGGGCAGTTAGTATCAATAGCAAGATTCAATACGAAAGAAGATTTTGATGAAACTAATAAGTGGGCAGGGCCAATATTTAAAAAAAATGTTAATGAATTAGAAGGTGTAGTTGAGTCTATACCAGGTGATTTAATATCAAGTTATTTTAAAGATTAGTTTTATAACTACTTAGATCGTAATTTGATCAAAAAAAAAATAATTAATTTTAAATAATTTATTAATAAAATTATAATACCAAACCATTAAAGTTTTAGTTGTTCAATCTAAACAGGTAGATATAATTAATGATATGAAAACCTTATTATATATTTTAATTCTTTCTATTTTTTTTAATTTAAATGCTAAAAGTTACATATTTGAGTCCAATGCTAATAATACAGTTATAAATACAATTAGATATCCTGATGGAAAAGAATATATTCATTCAGAAAACACTGGCCTTTGGAAAGATAGTAATGGTGATTATGGAAATGAAAAGTGTATAGGAGTTATTAAAAAAAATAAAAACCAATCTGAAGTTGAAGTAAGGTGCGAGCATACTAACCAAAATAATGAAAAGTTTTGGACTTTAAAAACAAGAAACTCTGAACTTCATGAAAGCGGGGGAGGTATAAGTACTTATATTGCAGGTCTGGAAAATATCAAAAATTAATAGGAAAAAAGTGTCCATATGGAGTGCAATATATTGATAATATGGTTTGGTATACTCAGAAATGTAAGTTTTAAATATGTTTTTATAATATTAATTCTTATATGAATTTATCTTTGCTATACTAAATGCACTTGTAATTTTTAAATATCTATTAAAATACAGTGGTATATATATTCTTCACCTGTTGGAAACTTCATTAAAGCAGTCATTTTATCTAAATTAATTAACCTGAACCATTTAGTTTTGTAATTAAATAATGTGATAATTTCTTTTGAAAAACTAACTTCCCAATCCTTAGCTACTCCTTTTTTTGAATTTGCAAGCTCATACCATTTTCCTTTGTAATACCATTTAAAATTAGGGTTATTAATTTTAAAAATATCACTTCTATTAGTTCCTGTAATTTCGTTGCATTTAAGAGTAATACTGCTTTCTTCTGAAAAAGTATGTACGGAAAAAAAAATCATAATTATTGATATTATAACTTTCATTAGTTAATAATAACTTAATAAAATAATCCTTTCAATTATCTATTCAAATAGTCTGACTACTATTTTTAAAATTTTCATAGATATTTATTAGTTATAAATATGATATTTTAAAATTAATTTTATTATTTAATGTTTTTCAAATAAAAAGTATCAGTTGAAAAATTAAACTCTTAAAAAAGAAAGTTATAAAATACTTTTTATTAATAATTATTTGTTTTAAATCAAATCTTTATTTTGCTAGTTATAGTTATGAGACTATATGAAACTATATAGATTATAATTATTTAATTTGTTCTCTCATAAAGGCAACATTAGTAATTAAACCAGGGAGCAACCATTGAAATAAACTTACAACTTTTTTAATCTCATGAAATTTTTTATCTTTTTTTGCGGCATCTATAATTTGAGTAGATTTGATTTTATAAGGATTAGGTAATAGTAAAGTTTCTTTGATTATAAAATTATGTACTTCTAAAATTTTTTCTTCATATTTGTTACTTAATAAAGCCGGTAAAAAATTTTTCCATGCCATTACAAAATAACTAGGCCATCTCGCAAATGCTCTGTAATCCGTATTTAGAAAAGGTAAACCTAAATTAGTTTTAATTGATTTATATAACTCTTTTAAACTATTATCTGCGTGATGTTGTTCAATAAGCAATAAATAATTTTTATTAGATTTTTTACTAATAGTGGTATTTTTTTTGTAAGGGCTAATGCTTATAAGTTCTCCTTGATTTAAAAATATTCTTGCAACAGTTGCCATGATTAAGTAAGGCATATTTCCAATAGTAAAAATTTTATTCACTTCGTTAATTTTTTTAATTTCATAATTGTCATATCCAATTTTTTTTAAATTTTTTATTAAAGTTTTTGGTTTTAATTCTAATGCTTTTTGTTTTGAAATAATTACTAGTTTCTTACATAATTTATTAAATTCGATGCTTTTAGTTAATGGATGCATATATTCCCATAATGCATTGTAAAAATATGGATATTTTGCAAATGCCATAGCTACTACTCCCATCCAAGGCACATTAAAGGCTGATTTAGTATAAGTATAACTTTTCTTTAGGTTTCCTTTAGCTAAATATTCAGGAGTAACAACTACCTTAGGAACCGGAATAGGTTTTTCTCTTGGAAAATGATAATTCATAGATTTATTTTAACTAAATAACTAGTACAGTAAATATCTTTTAGTCTATAAGTATTTAAATAATTACTGAATATTTAATAGAATGACAATAATAAAGTGCCAGTGAAACATTAAAATCTTTTGAACTCTTATATTTGTAATGCATTTAAGTGGCAAAGCTCTATACTTTAGCAAAAAATTTATTTAATTTTATTAGTGTGTAATTACGTCAAGGTCTTTTATATTCGATTATAGTTTCTCCAGGAATATTTTCTAGTATTCCATCTAACTCTTTCATCATAGAAGTAAATTTAGGATGAAACCATTTATTAGTCTCTTCAAACTCTATTTTATTTTTATAGCGGGCGATATTTAAAAGTTTTCCTTCACCAATATCTAATGTTTGAAATTCTAATATTTTAGACTCTTTTTCAAATCTAGGTTTTAAAGACTCTATAAAAGTAGCTGCTAATTCTTTTTTATTTTCATTAGGAAATTTTATTATAAAAACTCTTATAAACATTTTTTAATCTTCATTTTTACTTCTTTTATAGTGTGCAACTACATCACCCTCGTGCCACTCTACTATTCCATCAAATGATTTAATAAAGTCCATCCACATTTTCTTAAATATTTGAGATGTTTTAAGAAAATCTTCTCTGGATTTATAAATTCCCCATGCTACCATTTTTCCTTCTCCTGTCTTAACAACAATTTGTTCTTGATTTAAGGTTTCTTTATCAATTTTATCAAACCAGACTGTTTTCATCATAGCAATAAAAGCGTCTGCTTTATCATTAGAAGGAAATTTTACTGTAGCAATTCTGATGTACATTATTCTATGATAACTTAATAACTTAATCCTATCAATTATATGTTAATAATGTTTGCTCCATTTAATTAGTAATATATATTAAAATTATGAAATTACTAATATTAGCTCTTACGTTTTTTTCAATTAATTTGCTTGGTAAGGATTACTTTATTGACTTTCATGCCAAAAATATAATTAATGAAAAACATGATTATTCAAAAGGAAACTATTATAATATTTTAAAATTAGATGGTTCTTTTACTGATAGTTTAGGTAACTATGGAAATTTTAATGCCTTAGCTAGCGTTGAATTAAAAAATAGCAAAATTAAACAGCATTTTGTTAGTGCTGAAATAACCTACCAGAATGAAACTGTAATATATGCTCAGGGTTCAAGAACTAGTGAGGAGTTTGAGCAAGGCACCGGTATATTAATAATAAGTTCTACTCATAAAAGTCTTAATGAATTGATAGGTACTAAATGTATTTATGGAATTAACTTTTTTAAAAGCACGTCTTTTACTAGTACAAAGTGTAATATTTCAGATGCATCAGAAAAACAATTAATGAAAGTAAAGGATTAGGAGTTTTATTACTTATGCTACATCTAATCTAATTTTGAACCTTCTTCAACCAAGACTTTTGCCATTGCTTGTGATTTTAAAGATTGCAAAGCTACTAATACAGTAGTATTTTTTCCAGCTTTAGATGCATTTTCAAAAGTTTCAATGATAACACCCTTATTATCACCTAACTTTACTATAGTTAGATTATTATTTTGACTTTTAAACTGATTTATCATGACCCATAAAGAAGGAGCAAGCAAAGTAAAATTTATGATCCTACAATACATTTTTATTCCTCTTTATACTCAGATGGTGCAGAAAAAGAACCGACTAATTCAGAGGCTTTTTTAGATATTTCAATATAATCTTCTGGTAGCCACGCTTTAAAAAAATTTATATCCTGAAAGTTGCCGGTTGCTCTCATCATATCCGTGCTAGCTTTCATAGCATTTTCATCCTTACTATATACTGTACCTATAAAGTCAAAGTTAGGATGATTAATATGAACATAACTATTACCTTCAGCCCATTCAACTCCAGCTTTTTTCATCATAGCCAAAGAAGCTTTTTTCCTATCTTGCGGTTTATAAATTAATCCAGAAACATAATCCTGAGAATATTTACCCATAACTACATATAAATTCATTTTTTCCTCTTTTTATTATTTATTTTACATTTTTGTTTAAGTATAGAAAATTCATTTGATATTTCTACTGCATATATGCACTTTGTATTTATTAAGTTTTTAAACTTTCCATCACCATATATATATTCAGATTTACCAATACCACCATCATAATCTTTTGAATTTCTTTTCATAGTTAGCCAAAATATATCCTCATCTTTATTAGAGCCTTGACAATACAAGTTCAAATTTGTTCCTAATTTTTCAGATGATAAATAGTTTCCAAGGCACTTTATAATGCCATAATCTCCTAAACTGTCTTTCCAGCTACCTGTTGCTTTTGTGTTTCTATAAGTAAGTTTATCTCCAAAATTCATTATATCCTGGTTGCCAGCATCAGTAATAAAGGTTATGTCTACTGTGAACTCGTTATTTTTTTCTGAAAAACAATTGAACGAAAACAGTATCAGTAAAAAAACTATATATTTCATTTATCTACTATAATTAATTTATTTTTTTAAGTAAAGATTACTAGATTAAATTTAATAATTATTAATTTGGTGTTAAATCATAAACTGAAAAAAACTATTGTCTAAATTAACTAATCATATCAATCAGTTTATTTAGCTTATTTGGTATGCTTTGTACCTAAAATTGATTTACATCTATCCAATACTATTAAAACGCTATAATGAGACATTCTATATTTAGTATTAGAAGTTTCATTTATTACTTAATTATGCTACTATAATTTAGATTTTATTAAATTCTATTTTTGGGGAGAGAAATAAATGTTTAATAAATATCACTTATTATTAACTATTCTTATTGGACTGCTAATATATGGCTGTGAAAATAGTTCTAAAAATAATCAAAAAGAAACAAAAGAAGTAATTATTAACTCTGATGCGGGAGGTAGGTTAATTCAGGCTGCTATGTATCCAATTTATGTAATATTTCTAAAAGGTGGTGATACTGAATTGCAAGAAGATAATTGGGTTGATAAAGATTATTGGGCATCATTAGATATACTAGAAGGTAAAGATAAAGGCAAAAGTGTATTATTTAAACTTCATCCTACAAGAGAAGCAAGCATTCAACCTGAGTGGTGTTTCACTGCTGGAGGAGATAAGTATGTTGGCAAAGGAATTACTTGTTTAAAAGATGGTGTTAGAAAAGAATTAAGGTTTAAAGCTAATATCCAATGGGCCATAGACGCTCCAGAGTTTTTTAAGGATAAAAACTTTGCTGAACATCCGGATGTTCCTGGTAATGGCGGTCAAGAATTACTGGATAAAGTAAGATTAGTTATATATAAAGAGTGAAAAATAAATATTTTAAGCAAATCTACTTAATACATACTGTGGGGTAGTCAGATAGGCTCATTTTATTTTACTGTGGGGTAGTCAGATAGGCTCATTTTATTTTAGGCAGGGATAATGTTTTATTAATTGAATTCTTGAACTAGAAAAGCTTCAAACATTTCACTTTTAACTACTACTTGTCGCCAAAATTTATTTTCTCGCACAAACTTATTAAATATTATATTCCTTTCTTTTATTTGCTTTCCATCTTTCCAAATAAAGACAACCATGGCTTTATAAGTTTCACCCTTGTTCCAAATTCTAGATATTTTAACATTTATACAACCAACTGTTTTAAGTTTATTAAAAAATTGCTTAATAGCTTCTTCATCAAATTTTAAGAAGGCCTCTAGTTCAATTTCACTTTTAAAACTTAACAAATCAAATGTTATAAATTTTTTATTTAAATCTTTATTCATAATGTATTATAAATAACACATTTTTGCGTATTTCATAGCAGTAGCTTGCCTTTGTCTGCTTTGTATTGTTATCAAATATTTAATTAAATCTTTTCTAGTCTTATTTCGTATAAATTATATGCAGTATGTAATTAAGTATAAACTATTCTTTCATAGCTTTAACAAAGAAATTGAAGATACAATAAAGGTAGATAATGGCTTGTCATACTTTAACGGAGAGAGAAACTGCAGTGTTTATAATGAAGTAGATGCAATAGAATACGTGAAAGTTACACATAAAATTGGTGAGATAGAGAAGCTATTTGAAGTTCCACAAGAAATATACGATAGTGAGACAGGAGAAGTAGGGGCTACTAGTATAAAGATAATAGGATGTTGGATTAGCTAGTTTTATCAATAAACGTACTTAACATACTTGTTTGTAAAAAAAGCCAGTCTGGAAGTAGTTTATTGCATATTTACACTTTTTATTAATTAACTTTTTATATTTGCCGGTTGCATCAATATAAGTAGAAACACCTACACCTGCGCCTATTTCAGAATTTCTGTTTAATATAACCCAAAATCTATCGTTTTCATTATCTAGTGCCTCACAGTTTACTTCTAAACTCTCTTTATCTTTTATATTTTTAACCCATCCTATACAGCTAAAATTTCCAAAGTTACCATCACTATCTTTCCAATAACCTGCGGGATGAACAATTTTAAAAATACTTTTATCTTGATATGTTATACTTTTTGTAAATTCTATATCTCCTGTCCATTCTAATTCGTAACTTTTAGAATATGTTTTACTTATATTAAAAAAAATAATTATTATGATGTAAAAAATCTTCACAACTTACTATAACTCATTATCAAGATTCCTCAACTTAATTAACTAGTCCTATCAATTATCTATTCATAGAAGTCGAATATGATTTTTATGTTAGCATAAGTATAGGAAACTAAATTTAATAAAAAATAGTCTAGTGTGTATATAAAAAATATATTCCATATCACAATTATACAGAGTCGTTAAAGCTTATTTGGTACAATAGTAACCAAAATTGATTTACATGAATTCCACGACTCTTAAAACGCTAATATGAATCATTCTATAAGTAAGAAATTATTGAATAACTATTTAAATTCTTGAATAGGGCTTCTAATTACCAGTTGTTATAATAGTGTAAAAATATATATTTAATACATGAAATATTTCATAATTTTTCTTATTTTTGCTTCCATATGTAATCTATTATTAGCAACAGACTTTATAATAGATGTTTATGGAAAAGAAAAAGTAAAAGTATATGACATAGACGAAAATAATTTTTTTAGAATTTACAGTAGTAATGGAGTATTTAAAACTAATAATAATATTTATGGTAATACAGAATGCGATGGTACTACAGAAATTTATAATAAAGAAACCTTATTTAATATAATATGTGAATTTAGAGAGGGAGAGAATATTGCACATGCTATTTTAAAAAATAATAAAACTACAAAAGGTACTGAAAAAGAAATTTTAACAAAAGTTGTTTTTGTTGGGGGAACAGGTAGTTGGAAAAAATTAATAGGAACTCATTGTACTTTGGCTTATGTAGAATTTGATGAGGGTGCTTCTCATTCTAAAATTAAGTGCAAACTAGAAGAATAACTAAAATAATATTTACATAAGAATTATTAGTATCATATAAACCAATAAATTTTATTATTAGTCTTCGAAATCTATAGCAATTTTTCCTAAATGAGTCCCTTTGCTCATATATTTCAATGCCTTTGGTAAATCTGAAAACTTGAAAATAGTATCTATAATTGGTCTAGCATTTGAAGAATTAAATTTCTCAATCATATTTATTAATTCCATTTTATTTCCACATGAAATTCCAATGAGTCTTGAAGCTTTATATATAACTCTACCAATAGGTAATTCTGCAACTCCACCCGATAAAACTCCAATTATACCAATAACAGCTCCAGTTTTTGAACATTTAATTGATTTTTCCAAAGTTTTACTTCCACCAACTTCAACTACAATATCAACTCCTTTTTTATTAGTAATTTCTTGAACTTTTTTTGACCAATCTATATCTTCATTATAGTTTATAACATAATCTGCACCTATTTCTTTTGCTTTTGTCATTCTTTCTTTACTGGAAGTAGTAGCAATAACTTCAGCATTAAATAATTTAGCAATTTGTATTGCAAATATAGAAACGCCACCTAATCCTTGAACTAAAACTATAGAGTCCTTATTAACCTTTCCTTCTGTAACTATAGTTCTCCAGGCTGTTAATGCAGCACAAGGTAAAGTAGCAGCCTCAATACAACTCCAATCTCTCGGAGCATGAACTAAATTATTTTCTTTAAATATCATAAATTCTTGCATAACTCCGTCTTCTTTACCTCCCAATGATAAAAATACTGTGTTATCCTTCATGTTTCCTGAATCCCAGCCCTTAAAAAATGGAGGGATAACAACATCACTTACCTTAAAGTTTTTAATGCTTTTACCAACTTCTTTTACCATTCCTGCACCATCTGAAATAGGAATAAAAGGTGGTTTGCCACCAATAGGACCGTAGCCTCCATCAATCATAATAAGATCTCGATAGTTTAAGGAAGCGGCTTTCATTTCCACAAGAACTTCATCATCTGCAATAGATCTTATATTCTTTTCGGTTAAAGTTAAATTATCTAAACCTAAATCTTTAACTTCCCATGTTTTCATAATTATCCTCAATTAATATCTGGAGTATAACTCATCTAGCTATCTGGCAAAAGAGAATTAGTTAAATATGAAGATTATCTGTGGACAATAAGTAATAAATAGTTAACTAAATAAAATTTATAGATTAATTAAGCTAATATAGAAAATACAAAGTATTTTATCTAGTTTGGAGGTAGAGGGGCTGACATTACAGCAATCTGAAAAGCCTTATTTTCCTTTAATTTTCTATACCATCTATCCAATGATTTAAACTCAGAAAACTTTAAGTCTAAAATAACGCACCTGTGAAGCCAGCAGCCTATTGGAATATCAGCTAAACTTAATTCATCATTTAGAATAAAATTATATTTATTTAATTGATTATCTAATATTTCAAAACTTGTAATTATTTTTTTTTTGTTTCAGA
>MDSW01114180.1_pt1 | contig 21966 bp, 21 predicted proteins | sample 811171 | NCBI WGS metagenome assembly MDSW01 (sample SAMN05326641, study PRJNA326480) | marine metagenome | isolation source: seawater | place: Atlantic Ocean: North West | collected 2012 | reverse complement strand
GTTGCTGAATATTTATCTTGTTTGTATGCATCCTCAGTAGTAATCGATGTTGTATATCCAGACATTGATATGGCTTTATGAAATAAGCCTTTTGCTTTTTCAGACACAAGAAGAGAGTAAACATTATGCCCACCTGCAGACTCACCAAATATAGTTACATTATTTGGATCGCCACCAAAAAAACTTATATTTTTTTGAACCCAATGAAGTGCAGAAATTATATCGAGGGTTCCAAAATTAGATGTTTTATCAATACCCTCTTGAAGATCTTGAATTGCTGGATGTGTAAACCACCCAAAAGGACCAAGTCTGTAATTTATTCGTACAACAATTACATTATGTTTTTCTACCATCTTGTTAAATTCATATAGATCTTTGAGACCAGATGTGTTTCCGCCTCCATGAATCCAAAACATTACAGGCAAAGCTTTATTCTTATAATTTTTTGGTGCGAAAATATCTAAATATAAACAATCCTCAGAACCTGAAACAATTGCATTTGAAAATTGCGCTGAACCCCCTAATGATGAAGTTTCTTGAATACAAAAATTGTTATCTTTTGGTTCAATATTTAAATTAGGTGATGTTATTTCTTTTGGCGCCTTCCACCTAAGATTACCAATTGGTGGTTGAGCATATGGAATGTCATGCCATGATATAACTTTATTGTTTATTTGACCTTCTGTAATTCCAGAAGAAGTAAAGATAGTGTAATTAGCATGAGCAACAAAGCTTACAGTTATGAGTGCTAAAAAAAAATTTTTTTTATTAAACATAGTTAAAACAATCTGGTATCTTTGAAGTAATAAAATTATATTATAACTTAATTTCGGGATGTAGCGCAGTCTGGTAGCGCACTACACTGGGGGTGTAGTGGTCGTCGGTTCAAATCCGGCCATCCCGACCAAATAAATAAAAAAGCTTTAAAAAATATACATAATTTGTAAAAACACGTATATAATTTGCAATCTATTGTGTATAACGTATAGTTATATTATAAATTGAAGCCTTTAGGAGGAGATTAGTAATGGCTAAATATATAAAATCAAAGTTTAAAGTTTTGTGGGGAACTATATTTGCATTTTTTTATGGTTTCTTTATTAATGATGTAGCTGCTCAAGATGCTAATACTGGATCTGATGAGTCTGAAGAGCAACAAAATTCAGAAGAATTAAGTCCTGGTGCAATTGCTGCTGCTGTTGCAGCCGCTGCTGCTCTTCTTAATTCTGGTGGTGATGGCATGCAGCCAGCACCTACACCGGCTCCGACACCAGCGCCTACACCAGCGCCTACACCGGCTCCGACACCAGCGCCTACACCGGCTCCGACTCCAGCGCCTACACCGGCTACAACTACTACGACTACAACCTCTACTAGTACGACAACAAGTACATCTACAACTAGCAGTAGTGGTGGTTAATATTTAATGATATTTAAAATAGCGGTTTATACCGCTATTTTTTTATTATTTGAAAATTAATTTTTGTATTAAAAGGATCTAATATCTGTTTAGTATTCAAAACATTGTTATTTGTATCAATCCAATAATAATTTTTTCCGCTCCATTTTATTAAAGGAACAGAAAAACTTTCTTCGATTAAAATATACTCTATATCTCTCAATGAATCAGTAACATCCATAAATCCAGATTCAACCTCTTTAAAAGAGGATGTAATTTCTAAGAAGTTTGAATCAGGATTTTTGAACCTTATATAACCACTGTACAAACCACTAAATTCTTTAAATTCAGTGTTAAAAATGATTGAATAATCATGTTCTAATCCTCTGGTTTTAGTAATTTTTCCATTTTGAAACTCTAATATGATGTTATCTTGTGTTTGCCAGGATACTTTATTTGTCTTAATTGATACTATTTCTGCAGACAACTCATCATCATTGTTGAATTGAACTATAGCGTATGAAAGCTTTTTTGTTAGATCTAATTCATTTACATCAATAGTTTGAGTAGTTATTAAGTCTTTGATAGAGCGATAGGAATTACCTAAATCATTAAAGTTATTAACAGCACAACCAGAGATTAATATTAAAATAAGCAAAGTGTATTGTTTAATCAAGAAAACCACTCCATTGTTGATTGAGTTTATTCCTAGAAGCATTATTGATCAAACCTTTTAGATCTTTACCAAATTCCAATTTGGCCCCACCATCTCTTGTTAAAGGAGATAACTTAAAGCTTGTATGAGAAATTGAATGTTTTCTAGAAAATAAATCAAGAGGTATTTGAAAATAAAAGCCTTTATCGAAACTACCCTCTCCAAATATCTCAGCTGGCACATCGGTTCTTGTAAAATAAAAGCCTGATTGAAATCCACTTCTTGATGTTTTGGAAAAGTCAAGAGTAAACCCATCATCTTTAGCCAAGTATCTTCCGTAACTTAGTTTTGCATCAATTCCTAAAGGCAATTGATAATTAAAATTTATATGTCCCGTATTTGTTTCATATTCAAGAAAATCAAATCTTTGATCAAAATCTCGTTTTTTGACATAAAAATGCTCAATTCCAACCGAGAAATTTCGATTAAATGGAATATAGAGTATTTCAAAACCAGCTCCACCATACATTTGTTCAAAGATACCAGCAGAAACTTTTGCATAAATATCTCTAGTTGGAGACCAAATATAATCGAGCTGCATTCTTGAAACATATAATTCTGATTCTTGAAGATAATTTACTAACTCAGTTCTAACATTTCTCATGACAGAGTCAGGTTTAGAAACCAAGCCGTCATTAAAATTATTATATAAAGCATAATTTAATTCGCTGGTTAAAATTAACTTTCTTGAAAATTGAATTTCGCTTAAGTGTTGAAGGACTATACCTCCATAATAAAATTTATCTGGGCGCCCAATATGACTAACAATTGTTGGTTTTATAGTTGAGAAATATACAGGAAATAGAACTTCAGGTTGAAATTCATGGTCATAATATGAGTTGTTTCCTGAACTAACTTGGGTATTAACTCTTTTTAACTCTATTGGGGTCTTATTTGAACCTTCTAAATAATTTCTTAAATATGAAATCTTATTTATTTCTACTCCAGCATTTATATGAGAAATTTTTATTTTTGAGAAGTTTTGATTATGATTTTTACCGATGATATTCGCAATATATGCTGCATATGAAGATGATCTAATTGCATTTCTATGCTCTGAGGTTGAAATTGCAATATCAAGACTATCATTATTCAGATTAGCAGTTTGTAAAAAAAGATTATTCTGATTTAAGTTGTTTAGTAAATCTGTATAAAAATCAATCTTTTGACCTCTATTAATTGTTGAGGTAATTTTTGGTGAAAATTTTTGTTTTTTTGTTCTATCAGAAGCAAAGTTATATGCAAGATTGAAACTAATATTAAAAGTGTTGCCCTTAAAAAAAGAGGTATCTATGGTGATAAAATCATTTACTGGATAGCTTAAACCAAAATTTATTTTTGAATCCTTTTTTCTTAAATCTATATCTGCATCATTTCTTTTAAAAGCAGTAAAATTTAGGTAATCAAAAGGATCGTACTCCAGCTTTAATTTAAGGCCTCTTGCTTTAGGGACAAAGAATTCTACGCCTCCAAATAATCCAACATTACCTCTAAACCATTGATCATATGAAGGTTGACCACCTTCGCCTTTATTTGATGATTCTATAGGTCTTGTTTCAAATTTCTCTGAAATTATCGTCAAGGGGTTGTTAAATGAATTTTCGCCCTCGAACATACCCCAACCCAATCCATAAGACAGCTTAAAATGTTCAAAGTTGTTCGTAGCAACGATATACTCTCTTGTAAAATAACCTGTTCCTGCGAAATCATCTAATCCAATTGCAATTTCTGGAAAAAAATTTTTTTTAGGCTTGTATGAAAATTTAACATTAAATCCTTTATCTAAATAATCGCCCTTTTTGCCGTTTGCAGTCCACAACAGATCGCTAGGTCTATAATAAAAATAACTGGCCTCCATCCAATCAAACGGTGTAACAGTTAGAGTTCCTATTTTCCATATATCATTTTGATTCCAAGTAAATGAAAGACCTCCTTCGCCAATGTTTTCAGCCGATGGAGTTTGTATGAGGCCTATTTGTCCTAAAGAGTTGTAAGACGGACCTCTGTCTTTATAGATATAATCTAAATAACTAGAGTTAAGGCTAAAACTAAAAAAAATTAAAAAAAAAATCTCATATCTACAAAGATTAGTCGTTTCCGAGAACCGATAAAGATGTAATACTAAGAGCTAGACTACTTATTATGGGGCCCCAAACAGATGCAGCCTGAACTGAATCAAGCGATGTCCTCCTTGGAACATATATAATTGATCCTGGATAAATTTCATCCGACATCCTTGTACCAGAAATTAAAGAAAGTCTTGAGTTTTGAAATTGTACCGTTGAGCCATCAGGATGAATGACAAACGAACCTTTTTTGTCAGTTGAATCTTTAACACCTCCAGCTCCTTCCAAATAATAATTAATACTTTTGCCTGGAGTATAACGAACGCTACCAGGATTATTTACTTCTCCATAAACATATACTTGCTGCGTTATATATGGAACCATAATTCTGTCTCCATTTTCAAGAGAAGTATCTAGCGAACTATCTTCAGAAATAAGATCTGTATCAAACTCTGCAATTATTCTTCCTGAGACAGGTGTTTTTTTTAGTTCATTTAAAACATAAGGCAATGCGTCACCTGGAACATTTGCTTTAAGCAATAAAACTTCTAAAAATTCATTATAAAGTTTATCTCTTACATCAAGATTAATTTCCAAAGTTTTCTTGTTTTCTAAATAACCTCCAAATGGATATGCTGAATTCTTATAACCGCCAGCCCTTCTAATTACACTACTTAAAGTTTCTCCTTCACTGATGGCATAATTACCTGGAATAGCTACTGCGCCTTCAATAGATACAGTTCTGTATAAATATTCTTTTAAAAATAAAGCGTCGCCGTCTTGAACTGGTATAGCAGATAAATCTTCTAATGATTCTACAGATATTCGATCTACCTTGTTACCCGAAACTCTTTCTATTCCTATGTATGATTTGTCAACATTAGAAGATAAGCCATTTGCATATTTAATCAAATCTTCAAATGTTTCATCGTCCTTTAATTCATATTGAGCTGGCCTTTTAACACCAGAAAATATATTTGCTAGGTTTTGATGAGATGATACAAAAACACTATCTCCAGACCTTAATCTCGGTCCAAAATCAGACATACCGAAAACAAAAATATCATATAAATCTAAGGTATCTATAACTTTATTATTTCTAATAATCTTAATTGATCTATAGGATCCATCGTTATCAATACCTCCGGCCATGCTGATTGCATGGAGAGCATTAGAGTTTCCACTTAAAGTATATATACCAGGATTATAAGTATTACCTGAAACTAAAATCTGAATGTTTCGAACATTAGTAAGTGTTACAAATGCATCGGTTAGCGTATAGGCCTCAGATACTTTGTTTTTAATAACATTTGAAGCTTCCATTAATGAAAGGCCTGCTAGATATATCTTTCCGATATCTGGTAAATTAATTGATCCATCACTTCTTATGGTATGATTTTTTATCTGTTTTACTCCTCCGATAAGCTGAACCTCTAGCTTATCTCCTACACCTAAAACATAATTATCATCAAGACTAGGCTCATTTATTGGCATAAATGAGGATTGCATAGTATCAAAGATTTTTGCTCCGAATCTCTTTGATTTTTCCATTTCTTTTAACTCTTCTTCTGGCTTATCAATCATGGTTGAACCCTTTCTATAAATTGGCTTATCCATGTCTTTCTTAGCGCTAATTTTTTCCAACAAGTCATTTCTTATGGCTTCAGGTAGGCTATCTAAATATTCTTTATCAAGATTACCAACATTACTTGGTATGCTGCTTAAATCCTGTGAATTAAGAGTTATTGAGGTAAATGCAAAGAATACAAAAAAAGTTTTTTTCATTAGTTAAGTTTTTTCCTTATAACATTAGATGCTATAAATGATAATTTTTTCATTTTAGGTATTATATATGAAACTTTAGTTTTTGGGTTTCTTCCCATCCTTTTCGGGGTCTTTTTAAAACCAAAAGTTCCAAATTCACTTAATTTAATTTGCTTATAATTTTTGGAACTATTTTTTATTAATTCAAAAAAAGCATTAGTAAATAAGTGCGATTGTTTAGCTGTTATATCAGTTTCTCTAGAAATTTTTTTTGATATCAATAGTTTCGTCAAATTCATATATTAAGGCCAGGTATTGTCACAGTTTTGATTGATTTAGAAATTTGAATAATTCGTTGCATAATTTTATCAATATCTGCGTCTTTGATTGTTTCATTTGAGCACTGAAAAACAAATCTGAATCCGATTTTGGTAACTGAGGTCTTTTTATTTAGAAAGTAATCAAATACGAAGGTTTCTTTGAGTTTTTCGTTTTTAAAATTTAAGATAGTATCCTCTAAAATATTTAACATTGAGGGATCACTTATTGAAAATGAAAGATCTCTTGAAGAGCTTGGGAGTTCTGATATTTTCTTATATCTAATATCTTCACTAATGGTTTTTGATTTTGCTTGATAGTCTAAAATTTTATTGTCAAGAATGTCCAACGGAGACTCAAAATAATATATTTTGGATGTGTTTTTAGAATCGTAATTTTTCCTAGAAACCAAATTTATTTTAAAAGAATCATCTAAATCTAAAAAACCTTCTATAATTTTTTGCAAATAAGCTTCATCAATTTTTTTTGAGAAATTTTCATAATTTTTTCCAACGCGCCCACTACAAGCTATCCCTATACTTCTAACTTTTTTAACTTCGTTATCTTCAAGCGAATATAAATCTGAAATTTCAAAAAATTTTATACAATCCTTTTGCCTTTTTTCGTTGTAAATAAGTTTTTCTATTAAAGAATTTTTTAGGTTCTTTCGAAAGTAACCTTTATTAACATCAAGTGGATTATCAATGGAAATGGAATCTTCATAAGACTGCTTTACAAAGGGAAAGTTTATTAATTCATAAAAACCATTATCAACCAAATAACTTTTTAAGCTATCTTCTAAAGATTTTTTCTTTGATTCTTTTATTGGTAGTTTAATATCATGCATTGGCAAATTATCATAACCAATTGCTCTTGCAACCTCTTCAGATAAGTCGTTCTGAGATTTTATATCAGACCTATATGAAGGCACAATAAACTTTTCATTATCTAGTTTAAAATTTAACTTTGATAATATTTCTAAATAATTATTGTCACTAAGGTTGGTACCAAGAATTTGATTAATTTTAATTAAATCATATGGAACTTTTGTTTTTTTAAGCTTAACAAATTCTTCTTTTAAGATTTCAATTTTCTTTATATTGCAATGCTCTTTTGTTAATTGAATAAATCTTCTTAATACGCTTTCTTGAGCATCTGGGTCAACATGTCTTTCAAATTTATATGCAGCATCAGAGTTGATTCCATATTTGATTGACTTTCCAATAATATCAGCAGGATTAAAATATGCACATTCAACAATAACTTCATTAGTGTTTTTGTCACATGCGGTGCTATAACCCCCCATTACTCCAGCCAGATTAATTATTTCATTATTAGAAATGAATACTGCATTTTTACCACTTATTTCAATATCTTCATTAAAGAGAGTTTTAAACTTTTCTGTTTTTTCAATTTCATCTAAAACAATACCTCCTTTTATCTTTTTTGCATCGTAACAATGCGTTGGCTGGCCCATTTCATATGAAATATAGTTTGAAATATCAGTAAAAAAATTATTTTTCTTTAGATCTAAATCTGCAAAGTAAGAATTTAATGATCCATGGTAATTTTGAGGAGGTTGTTCTATTGAGATTTTTAAAAAAGAAATTTTTGGGCATATATCTGGTACCTTATTTTTAAAATCTAGATCTAGGATATCTATGCTCTCTTCATATGTTGTAAAGTCACTTTTAACTTCATAAAAAACATTAAGATCTCTCAATATGCCCTTTATAGAAAGACAGTCCCCTCTATTTGGAGTATGTTCAATATCAAAAATATCTCCAATTAATTCATGTTCATGACCCAACTGAAATAAATTAATTGATAAGTCCTCTTTGCTTGGTTTTTCTGGAAGATGTTTTAATAAATGCTTGTAGGAAATGTTCATTTAAATTGTTCTAAAAAATCTAAATTTGATTTGTAAAAATCTCTAATATCATTTACCCCATACTTTAGCATTGCGATCCTCTCAACACCCAAGCCAAAAGCTAAACCGCTAAAAATATTTGAATCAATGTTACAATTTTCTAAAACTATTGGGTTTACTATTCCACACCCCAAAATTTCAAGCCACTTACCGTCTTTTGACATTATATCAACCTCTGCAGAGGGCTCTGTAAAGGGGAAATATGAAGGTCGAAATCTTAACTTAACATTTTTATCAAATATTTGAAATAATATTTTATGCATTAACATCTTTAAGTTAGCAAAAGTAACTCCTTTATCTACATATATTCCTTCAATCTGATGAAACATTGGAAGATGAGTCGAATCATCATCTTTTCTGTAAACCTTACCACCGGAAATAAAAGCCCTAGGAGGTGCTTCTTTAAGCAGTCCTCTAATTTGTACAGGAGACGTATGTGTTCTTAAGACATTTTTTTTAGCATTACAGTAGAAAGTATCATGCATCTGTCTTGCAGGATGAGATTCTTTAATATTAAGCATATCAAAATTAAACTCTTCAGTCTCAATTTCAGGTCCGTCTATAATTTCAAAACCCAGAGAAGATAATTCTTCAAGAATATTTTTTTTTATAGTATTTATTGGATGGCGTCTTCCAAAATCAGATTTAAGCTTTGGTTTAAGAATTTTTTTAGAATCTGGCATCTAACTTGAGCTTTTAGCTAATTGCAGATTCCACCAATTTCTTAAAAGTTGAAGTATCATTGACAGCAATTTCAGAAAGCATCTTTCTATTTAAAATTATATTTTTAGATGATAAGCATTTAATTAATTTGGAATATGGTACGCCCAATTCTCGGGCTCCTGCATTAATTCTTGCAATCCACAAAGATCTTATTGTTCTTTTTCGTACCTTTCTATCTCTAAAAGCATATTGTAATGACTTTATGTTTGACTGCTTCGCAGTTTTATAAAGCCTACTTCTAGCTCCATAGTGCCCCTTTGTGGCTTTTAGGACTTTCTTATGTCTATTTTTTGCAGTATTTGATTTAGTTACTCTTGCCATAATTAATCTTTAATAAGCTTAGAAGCCATTTTAAGTACAGTCCCACTAAGTTTATTTAAACCTCTGTTATGTCTTTTTCTTTTTGTGCTTTGCTTGGTTAAAATATGATTTCTATTAGCGCTTCTTGATTTAATAGAAGAGCCTGTCTTCTTAAATCTTTTTGAAGCTCCAGAATGTGTTTTTAGTTTATATCCCATAATTTTAACCCAATATATAGTTACTTACGTTTTAGCGGAGTCAATATCATTAATAACTGTCTTCCTTCAAGAGAAGGCTCTTGCTCAACCTGTGCAATATCTTTAAGCTCATCTCTAACTCTATCTAAAAGATTAAGGCCCATATTGCTATTAAGGATCTCCCTTCCCCTAAAACGGATGGTTATTTTAGTCTTATCTCCGGCATTAATAAAGCTTTTAATCTTTTTTAATTTAATTTTAAAATCACCGTCATCGGTTGATGGTCTAAATTTTATTTCTTTGGTAGTTGTTTTTTTTGTTTTTGTTTTTGAGGCAGATATATTTTTTTTCTTATTAAATAAATGCTTCCCATAATCAAGAATTTTGCAGACTACAGGATCCGCATTAAATGGTGACACTTGAACTAAATCAAGAGATTTTGATTCTGCATCTTTTAGAGCTTCTTCAAGAGGAACTAGACCCATCTTTTTGCCACTTTCATCAATCAACATAACGGTTGATGCCATAATGTTGTTATTCACAGGTGTTTTATTTTTTTTATTCAAAAGTTTTAATATTCGAATGGAAGCATGAATGGAATTTTAAATTGATTTATGAAACAAATGTTATTGATTAAAGGGTTTGTTCGTCATATTTGAGTATTTTAAACGAAAAGGATTTTTTGGCAAATTTTTTATGGCTCAAGATAAAAATTTTCCCAAGAATCATTTTTCATATTATAAATTTCTCTTTTATTTATTCTATTTGAATTCCCTTCCCAAAATTCGAAATAAAATGGAAAAAATGAATATCCGCCCCAATAACTTGGTCTTTTGGAAGTGTCTTCTATGCGTAATATTTCATTGTATTTTTTGACAACAGAATCATAAGAGTCAATTCTTTTTGATTGATTGGAGCTAATTGCTAAAGCATTTTTCAAACTTGAACGTTGTAAAAAATAATTATCTGAAAACTGTGGATTACTCTTACATATTTTTGCCTTGATTCTGATTTGAGTATCTGTTTTATTCCAATATATTAATGCGGTTATTTGATCGTGAGATTCAAAGCTTTTTGCCTTGCAAGAATCATAATTAGAAAAAAATATCCACTCATCATCATTAATATATTTTAAATTAACAAATCTTGCTTCCACTTCATTTAATGATTTATTAAATGAGCTTATCGAAATAGCATCTATTGGGTCTTGCAAATTTTTTTTAGCAAGCTCATAGCATTCATAAAATCTAATATATGGACTGGAATTATTTTTTTTTATAATTTTGATCATTTTTTAGATCTGAAAATTGATTCACCTATTTCTAAGAATTCTTAAAATATTTCCAACTCCCCATGATGGAGATGGGTCAAAAAAATGTGACAGCAATGTAATCCTTTCATTATTCAGAACTTGATTAACTGCAAGGTTAGCATGAAAAGTTTTCATGCCAACAAACAATAAAGGCTTATAGCTAGAAAAATCTTCAAATAAAACTTTTTTTTGATTAGAAAGTTTCTTAAAACCATCTTCGCTAGCATATCTTTTAAAGTAAGCTTTCTGATAAAAATTAACAAATTCATTTGAAGGCAGGTCTCTTGAATTTGGAGAAAAAATAAGATCTCCGACAGATTCATCTGTTATTCTTTTTGGAATTTGAACCGGGAACACCAAAGTAAAACAATGTGAATCAAAGTGACCTCGATATGCCTCTGATTTAAGCCCTGGGTTTACTTTTCGTGCAATATGGTACTGGTCATCAATACTTCCCTTAAAATTAAAATGATTTTTTGCTAAATCATAAAGCTTTGAAGCAAGAAGGTTTGATATGCCAAAGGTATTGCAAAAATCTATATGTGACTTTATCCCAGCAGAATATACATTGTCTGTAATGTCATCTAAAATTTTTTTTGATAAGTCTTTGAGGTCGACATAATCAGAAACAGAAGGAAGATAACAAAAGCCATTTTTCATCAGCTCATCAAGAGAACTATCTATTTTATCCCAATAGTCTTTCATACTTATATTTTAACTCATTGCTTATAAACTTTATAAAAGATTTATTTGGAAATATAACTGCTAAAAAAGTACTTAAAATTATTCTAATATTTAAAAAAAATGATTTATTACGCACATACCACATTTCAAGCTCAGCCTTGATGGGGCTAATTTTTTCTTTGTAGATCCTGTCTGGATTTTCAGAATTTTCAAAAAATCTTTCTTCGTCTCTAAATACTAATGAACCGACTCCTGTTAAGCCAGGCTTTACAGAAGATATTTTAATTTGATCATGAGAGTCATAGAAATTAAATTGTTTACTAAGCAGAGGTCTTGGTCCAACAAAACTCATATCACCAATAAGTATATTTATGAGCTGGGGCAACTCATTAATTTTAGACTTTCTTAAAAATCTTCCAAAGGGTAGAACTCTTGGATCACCCTTAACGGTTATAGCTCCTGCTCCCATATTCTCACTATTTTTTAACATTGTAGCGAACTTATACAATTTAAATTTAGTTAAATCTTTCCCAACTCTTTCTTGCAAATAGAATATTTCTCTTTCTCCAGTAAGGCCCAAAATTATGCAGATCGGCAGTAAAATTGGCAGCAATATAATCAAAGCGATTATCGACAACAAGATATCAAATAGCCTTATCATTTTTAAAGATACGCCTCATCAGATTCACGAGATCTGATCTCTTTTGCTGGGATGCCATAATATATCAAATTACTTTTAATATCTTTGTTAAGGAAACTCATAGCACCTATTAAAGAATTACAACCAATAGTTATTCCGTGTTTTATGGTTACTCCAATAGATACTATTGATCCTCTTCCTATCTTAACGTTACCACCTATAACAGCACCTGGACCAGTAGATGAAAAATCATCTAAAAAACAATCATGATCTATTTTTGATCCTGTATTAATAATACAGTGGTTACCTATGTACGATCTTGGTCCAACAAATGATTTACCTAAGATAACAGAACCTTTTTCAATAGTTGCATATTCTGAAACATATGCTGTTCTATGAATAACAGTAGCAAATTTAATATCTGGATATTCTGATAACGATTTTTTAAGTACTTTCTGTCTTAGAGAGTTATCGCCTAATGAAATAACATATTCATATGACTGAAAATCTTTTAAATCTTTAATATTTGAATATACATCTAAGTTTAGTACCTTTTCTCCTTTTTTTGCTTCATCAACAAACCCAATGATAGATCCACCTGACGATTTTATTGCATCAGCAATGCTTGCAGCATGACCCCCTGCTCCAATTAAAACAATTTCTTTTGTCATTTTATTAACTTAATCATTTGGAACACTAGAGGGGATATTAATAACGCGTTTTTCTAACCATCTTGAATTGACTAACTCATCCGTCTCGCAATCAACGAACATATCCAAGGATGAGAGGAGCTTCCATATTGGACGTGTCATTATATTGGCCTCGTTAGTGACTTTAAGAAATTTATTTTTTTCATTGGAATCATTCAAAATTATCGCATTAAGCCAATAATTTGAAAAAGCTGATTCTGGCTCTTTAAAAAATTTAACATCATCAAAACTATCAAAAAAAGATGCATATTCTTCTGATATTTTACGTTTTTTTTCAAGAAATTTTTTTAGATTTTCAAATTGTGCTATACCTAAGGCAGCATTTAAATTTGGCATTCTATAATTGTACCCAATCTCATCATGAATATACTCATATTGATGAGGTATCTTTGCAGTAGTTGTTATATGTTTAGCTTTTTTTGCAAGCTCTTCATCATCCGTTACTATCATACCGCCGCCACCTGTAGTTATAACTTTATTTCCATTAAAACTAATAGCTGAGATTAGTCCATATTTACCTGTATGGTTGCCTTTATAAAAACTTCCTAAAGATTCTGCAGCATCTTCAACCAGAGGAAGATTAAACTCTTTACAAATATTATATATCTCTTCTATTTGACAAGGATGTCCAAATGTATGCATTGGAACACATGCTGAAATTCTTCTGTCTGTACTTTTGTTAAATAAAGAATTTTCTCTAGAATATGTATTTTCGTGTAAGAATTTACTAAGTGCTTGAGGGCATAATCCCATGGTTGACTTATCTACATCTAAGAAAATAGGTTTGGCATTACAATAAGATATTGCATTACCAGTTGCCACAAATGTTAATGCTTGTGTGATAACCTCAGTATTTTCTTCCACTCCCGATAGCAGGAGAGAAATATGCAATGCTGATGTTCCATTTGATGTTGAAACAGCATATTTCGATTTTGTATAACTAGCAATCATTTTTTCGAAGTCAATTATCATCTCACCAGCAGACGAGACAAAATTGCTGTCGATGCAATCTTGTAAATATTTTTTTTCGTTGCCCTTTAATATTGGTCTATGCAATGGAACAAAATCTTCCTTATAAATAGAACGTACTTTGTCTATAAAATTTGTTATTGAGAGTTTCATTTAATTTATTTTATATATTGTTTAAAAAATTAATTCTAGATATTTATCTGCTAGCTTATTATATTTTCTATTATGAATCAGCCAATCTTTTCCTTTGTTTCCAATTTCAATTAATTTTTTTCTATCCATATTATAAAAATTTATAAAATTATCCTCTAAACAATCTATATCCTCGTTTTTTATAAAAACACCGCATTTTGATTCATTTATCATCGAAGGGTATCCCGAATATTCTGCCACTATTGGTTTCCCATTATGCATATAGTCAATAATTTTATTTAATGACTGTCCGTATCTCCATACTTTAGAATCTACTGTTGTGAAATATGTTAAGTCACATCTTTCCAGAATTGATGGAACCATTTCTTTTTCTACCCTAGGTGCAAAGGTGACATTATGTAAATTGCTATATTTTTCTCGAAGTGACTCTAGCAAATCACCAACACCAACAATTAAAAAATGAATATTTTCATAAGATTGCATCTTTGTTGCGCAATTAAGAAGATTATCAATAGCATTCGTAAGACCAATACTGCCTAGATGAGAAATGATGAATTTATTTCTTGGTATGTAATCACGAATGTAATCTTTTGGTAAAGGTTTAATATCTTTGATGGTGTCATCTTCTATACCCATAGGAATACAATATGCTTTCTTTTTTATTCCAAGAGATTCAACATGCTCTGACAAATTTGGCATTGTGCCAACTATTCTATCTGAATGTTTATATCCAAGTTTTTCTATTAAAGACAAGACAATGATAAAGGGGTTATATTTACTAAACCTTCCTTCCTCTACTAATGTTAATGGCCAAATATCTCTTATTTCAAATATGAGTTTTGTTTTATATTTTTTCTTTAAAAGGAGTCCATTTAATATTGTCAACAATGATAGGCTTGAAATAATTATCGCATCTGGTCTAGGAATATTTTTTTTATCATATAAAAAAAGTTTTAGCTCAAAATCCAACCAACTCAAAATTCTTTTAACTGAATTAGTTTTTACATACTTTAAAGTTTTAATCCAATGAAAATGAACTCCATTAATTTTTTCAGTCATTGCATTAGAATGAATTTCAGGAACCTTTACACAATGATTCGAATCAGATGAGATTATTACAGCTTCATAATTTTTTTTTGCAATATTTTGCATTAAATAAAACGCTCTCGTTCCAGTTCCGTCGTAACCAGCAGGACATACATATTTTGATATGTACCATATACATTTTTGATTTTGTTCAGTCATTTTTATGCAAATAAGCCTGCGTTTTATATAAATCGCTCATTAAAAATAATTAATTTGATACTAATCTGATGCTTTCCTTATATAAATCTTTATAGTATTTATTCTTCAGAGTGCTATTGTGCCATAGAAAATTAAACTCTCCTCCGAACTCAACACAAGATTTCTTCATTTTTTTAAGTTTTAACTTAAAGTCATTATCATCGCTTATATTCATATATTCTTTACCAAACATACTATCCTCCATGACTATTAACGGCTTTTCTAGTATTTTAAGGCTCACTCGATTTTCTAAGTCATACATTGAGTAATTATGTGATGTTCCTCTTCTAAATCCAATATGATCTGCAAAGCCAACAGTAGAATCAAAATCAAAGCCAGCCTTGTCTATTAGACGAGGAGATGACTTGGCAGACCACCTTAAGTAGTGCTGCCTTATACCAATTTTAGTTTGATTAGAATTTGTTTTTTCTAAAATATCGCACAATAAGTTCTTTTCATTAATTAAGTACTCAATATTGTTATACGATAAGTAGCTCCCATGAAGACCAATATTATGACCTCTTTCAACAATCCTCTTAATTAATTTTTGAATTCTTGACTCATCAATTGAATAAAAACCATCCATGGAACTCTTTGAATTATCTGACAAGAAAAAAAAGGTCATTGTATTTCCATAAAATTCATTAATATCCATCATAAAATTAAATGTGTTCAATTCATCATAAGAATAATTCTTAAATTTAGACATAAAAAAATTTGCTAGGGTGAGGTTTGCTTGAACTAGATCTTTTCTTTTGAGTAGGTCGCCAAAAAATTTTCTAGTCGTTTTAGAGAAGCTATCTATATAAAAACCATATGGGTTATCAACATCACATGAAATAAAGTTATCGTAATATTGGTTTTTTTTATTTAAGGTTGGGTCATTTTTCTTCATTAATCTGAATAAAAAATTAACATACACATCTACTGATGGCTCTTTAAGCAAGTTCTGAAAGTCTTTTGTTAAAAATTCAAATGCGAACCTATCATGCTTATCTTTTTTGAGAGATATTGCTTCATAATATCCAGAAATAATAAAAAATATCATTCCAAAAATATCGCAATCTAAAGTTGTTTTTTTTTCTAAAAATTTTATTTTAGGTTGGCCAAAGAAAATCTTGATATTTTTTTTTGTGACATTAGGAATACCATCGATGGTCAAATCTGAGAAATTTATATAATTTAAAATGTCTTTATCTAACCAGCAATTGTTACTAAGCTTAAAAAATATATTCTTTGTTTCAATAACATGGCTATTGTTAATAATATTAATTTTTGTAGGGTCGTCTAGGTGCTTTAATTCAATATCAAGGCCTAAAAATTTTTTGAATACAATTTTAGCAGTCCATTCGATTTCAGATTTATGATCAAAATTAAATTCTAATGTGATTGGATTTTTCATTTTTAGTTATCTAATTTTAGTTTTCCATAACCAAATATGATTGAAAAGAGTAAAAAAATGAATAAAGTTATATAAAGATAAATACTTATGAGGAAATCGCTAAAAAAAGAAGAGCTTAGATCTTTATAAAATAATATTAACCAAATGTAAAAAGATAAAGTTATTGCATTATGCTGAAAGGATAAAAGAAATACATTCAAGCCATAGATAAAAATGCCTAACATTAATGAAACTAAAACAATGCCTATGAATCCAAAATTTATATACGCCTCAATCCAAAATATAGTTGGCATCGATCCAACAACCCCAATTTGCTCATTTGGATTATACCAAGCCATAGCTTCCTGAGTTATAGGAACGGGTTCGTATGGAAAAATTCCAGCAGGATTAGGAAAGGTTGACCCCATCAAAAAGTCTCTTTCATTAGGAATATATTCAAGATATACGTAGGCTGGCTGAAGTTGTCCAGTTAAAGTTCTACTAAAAACCCCTGAGATTGCTTCTCCAATATTTGAAGAATCCATAAATAGATAATAAAGAGGTACTATTATAAAAAAGCCTGTTACTGCAATAATAGATAATGCTCTAAAAGATATTCTACTATTTTGGTAAATAATAATTATGATCATCCCTAATCCAAGAATTAATTCAAAAATTGGGCCTTTTTGTCCAGACATAATCAATGAAAAAGCACATATTAATAAACTTATCAATAAAAGAAATGTTCTAGTCATAGTCTTCTTTTGAATTCTTAGTACACAAAAAACTAGAGTTGAAAAAAATAATAATTCAAGCATAAACATCTGGTACCAATGATACTTTCCATCAAAAGAGTTTGTCATTGCGGATCTCAAAACAGAAGTAGAGTCCTCTGAAACGATTCCTATAAATGATGATATTACTAAATTATAAAAACCAACTTTATTAATATATAAATATAAAACATATGAACAAATCAAAAAAAGTATTGAGTTAATAAATAATAGATGTGTGCTTGTTCTTGTTATTTTCTTCAATTTAAAGTCTTTAATTCGTCCAAACATGCTCTTACCAGCTATTAGTCCAACTATTAAAGCTGTTATAGATACTGCCGTAAAAATAAAAACTTTTAACATCAAAAATTTATCAGTAACTTCATCAGATCTATACTCATCTAACCCAAAAAATAATATAGGCATGCCCAGGTATTGGAGAAGTATGATGAATGCTATAAGAACTCCAGGAATAGATATCCTAAAAATACTTGTATTAGCAGTTTTTAGCATCAAGTACCACAGCACTGGAAACAAAACCCAAGTACAAAAAAAGATTATTCCAATCATATTTTTTCTTTGCTAATTGAGGTTAAAATCATTTTTTATTATGATATTTTTTTGTTCCAACCATACCTTATAAGGTCTATTATTAGTGCAGTAGCATTTCTATACAAAATAGAAATACTTTTTCTTTTAAATGCTTTTATAAATTGAGAAAACCTAATGCCCCTCAAGTAGATTTTATCTTTTGAAATTAAAGATATTTTATTATTTAGTAATGCCTCTTTTAATGAAGCTTCATTCTTTTCACTTGTTTCAATTGATATGATTACATTACATAATTCATTCTTTAGATGGGCATCACTTCCATAAAAAACAGGCTTATTTGTATTTTTTGCTAAAAGCTCAGCCTTGATATCTTGCTCTTGAGTGCATCTAGCATTAAAAACTTCAATAATATCCATTTTACTGGCTATATATTCTAACATTTCAATTGGATGACTTTGATATGGATGCGGCAGCATTAAAATGCCATTTTGTCTAGTTACTTCATAAATAAAATTTTCAAAATTGGTTTCATGTATTTCATGATCTACAAATGCTGCAATAATATCACCAAATTCTGTTTTATATTCTGCTGCTTTTGGAATGATCAAATTTAAATTTCTTTCTTGGGCGCGTCTATTTAAATGCAAGCTCCCGTTTATAGTGTCGTGATCGGTTAAAATAATAAAATCTAATTCATTTTCAATTGCTTTATCTAGTATTAGGTCCATATCATTTAAAGAGTCATATGAATACTTTGAATGTGCATGAATGAAACCTTTCATTTAAACCAACCTTTAAAAAAATTAAAAATAATACTGGTAATTTGAACTATAGTTGGCATTGGATCATTTAGAAAGTTTAGATTTGATTTAACTCTTGGATTTACAATATCTTTTAGCACACTGAAGAATCTGGGCAGACTTACAAACATATATTTAATATCGCCATCAAGCGGCCATTGAAACCTTAAGTTTTTGTGATAATTTGTCTGGTACACGAAAACATCACTATCTTCCGCATTAAGAGTGTTAATTATTGATAATGGCAAATTTGCACCTGCTTTAATTCCTAAGTCAAGTGAGCCCCAGAACTTTGGATTAATTTCCATGAGCACTAATTTATCATCTTTAAGCTTCTTAAACTCAACCATAGCAACTCCACTCCACTTTAAATTGGATAGTAATAACTCGCCATATTTTCTTAAATTATCGTAGTCAACAGTCTTAGCGCAAACACTTACACCCCCACTGGGTGGGGCCTCTCTAATCCTTTCATGCTGATAACTGTCTATACATAGCCCTTTATAAAATAGTGCAAAATATCCAACACCGATACCATCAATGTATTCTTGAACCATGGGAAAACCGGTTTCATTATTAAAATCATACTTTTTGCACATATTAGAATATTTTTGCGAAAACTCCTCTATGTTGTTTGCATAATCAACCAGGTTTTCGCCAACTTCATAAATCCACTTCATTACGCATGGAAAACCAATAATATTTGCATGTTTTTCTGCCTCTTGTATGCTGTTTGGAAAAAAAGTTTTTGGTACTGGTATGTTGAGATCTTCTGCTATTTTCATGGTCTCTTTTTTTGACATTGCTAGCTTAATTTGGGACTCGTTTGGTATTAGAAATCGACATTCCTTATTAAAAAAAGTTTTATTTTTAGATAAGAATTCCATACTTGTAGTTCCGATAGGCATAACCAGGTCAATATTATTATCTTTTATATAATTGCTAATAACTTTGCTTTCAAGTTTATCTATAACAAGTGAACCGGAACAAAATCTTGAAAATCTTGAAACATCGCTATAATGGTGTGCAATTACATAAACTTTCAATCCTTCTTTTCCTAGGGATCTTACACATGCTAATGCATTTTTTTGAGATGCCTCAGTGATTAAAACTGATTTGATTGATTTCATTGCTCTTTGGGTCCCAATTATTCATCCTCTTTTGTAAGCACTAAATAGTATATGCTGCAGAGCCTTGGAAATTTTTTACCTAAAAAAATTTCAAATCTATGGAGTGCATTAAAAAATCTTCCCCATACAATATTTCTATATATCCATTCATTGAACATAAATATGCATAGTCCTCTTTCTTCCATAATTGTAAAGCCTGCATCTTTTGCTATCTTTCGAATCTTCTTGCTTGAGAATTCCCAATGACGTGATTGCTCCCAGTATGAATAACCTCCAAAATCAAGTGATTTTCCTCTTAATTTTCTTACAAATCTTCTAAGAAAATAAATAAATCTGTCGTATTGCCAAAAGGCACTTAGCTTATTTGGCATTGAGAAAATTATAATTCCTTCAGGCTTCAATACCCTGTGAAGCTCAACTGCAGCATACTCATAATCCTCTATGTGCTCCAAAACTTCAGAGCAAGTTATTACATCAATTGAGTTATCTGGATGATTAATAGATGTTATATCTCCTTCTGTTACTATAATCTTGTTACTTTTAGAGGTTCTTAATTTTGAAAGATTTAAACTTTGACGTTCTACATTTTTCTTTTCATATTCAATTGAAAAAATCTTCTCGATATAATTTGACATTATTACTGAAGATGGGCCATTGCCAGAACCCGCATCAATACCAATCATATTTTTTTTGCAATATTTAGCTAAATACTCATCCAAAACATTAATTCGACAGCGATGTTGATATCTCCACAAGCATTCTTTATAAGGATAATCATGAAAATCATCCATAAAATTATTACCAAAATAATCTAGAATTATGTCATCACTAGCATTGATCTTTTTTGAATTCATAAAATTAATTGCTTTTACTGCTATTATACTTTTTTCTCGGAGTAATTTCTGGACGTAATAAAGGCAATTAAAAATAGACAACAAAGACTTAATAAAATTTCATGTACAACAAAAACCTTTAGAAAAAGTAATATTGATGCTTCATTCAGATATAACATTAGCATTGTAAATGTTAGAGTACAAAAATATAAAATTTGCCAATAGGTTCCGTATTTAACTAATCCATTTGTGTTAAATATTGCCATCAATGGGTTTATGCAGAATTTAATATACGCGGCCCATGATAAATATTTTGCAAATGTTCCAGCTGAAAACCATTCTTCACCAAATATCAATACAAATAATTGCTCAGACCAGAATGAAAATATAATTAAAGGAGGTAGGCCAATTATAATTAATAAAAGAAGCTTACTCCTGAGATAAGGTCTTATCTTTGAAAAATCTGTATTGGCTAATGAGGATATATCTTTAAAGATAACCTGGAAAAAAGATGTTGAGAGCAGCGCCACCGGAATAAGAACAATTCTAGTTGCTAAGCCATAATGACCGGTAAATTCAGGCTGGAAAATGATTCCAACAAAAAATAATGGAATTTGTTGCGCTAAACTAACTATCAATGCACCAAACATCGAATAGTATGGGAATTCTCTATATTTATATGCATTTTTAGTAATTTGAGAGAATTTAATTGAGCTTATAAAGTAATTTATTCTTAAAATTTTTGTTTTGGTATAAGTTATAACACTTAAAAAAAGACCTGTTAGATATCCAATTAAAAGTCCCAAGGACTGAAATTGAAAAATACCAAGAAGAATTTGTGTAAATGACGTCATTCCTGTTTGACTGATATTGGCTATTGCTATCTTTTTAAATCTGGATTTTCTATTGTTCCAAAAAGTTAAGGCTTGGAATATTCCTACTAAAAATATTGCTGGAATTATAAAAAATAAGAAAAGGAGTTCGTCTTTCCTATCAAAAAAATACATTATTAAAACCAATACAAACGCAACAAACAAAGCAAGAATTAAAGAAATAAATATACTCAAGAAAACAATACTTTTGGCATCATCATCATTTTTTGGCAGCATAATTGATAACTCATACCTTGCGTTTGCTGCAATTGTAAAAATTGAGACTATTGCTATAGTCAATGCTAGTATTCCAAAGCTATCAGGACTATATAACCTTGTTATAAAAGGAGTTGAGAAAATTAAAATTAATTGTCCTGTGCCTGTTCCCAAAAATAAGGGAAATACATCCTTTAGAAATTTAGAGTTATAAATTTTCTTTAAAAAAGACTTCATTAAAGTTT
>MDSW01056473.1_pt1 | contig 21966 bp, 18 predicted proteins | sample 811171 | NCBI WGS metagenome assembly MDSW01 (sample SAMN05326641, study PRJNA326480) | marine metagenome | isolation source: seawater | place: Atlantic Ocean: North West | collected 2012 | reverse complement strand
TTAAAAAAAAAAATTACTAATAAATCTAAAGCATTATTAATAGTTCATCCTTGGGGATATCCTTGTGACATGGATGAGATACTTAAAATTGTAAAAGAATTTAATCTCAAATTAATTGAAGATTGTTCCCATGCTCATGGAGCTACCTACAATAATAATAAAATTGGCAGTTTTGGAGATATTGGATGTTTTAGTTTACAGGGAGCGAAAGCAATAGCTGCTGGCGAAGGAGGTATAGCTGTAACTGATAATTATGATTATTTTTTAAGAATGTCAGCATACGGGCATTTCAATAGAAATGAAAAAGAGTTTCTAAATGATGATAATTTGAAAATTTATGCAAAAACAGGTTTGTCTAAAAAATTAAGAGCTCATCCTTTGGGGATATCTTTAGCTGCTGTTGATTTATCAAACATAGAAAAAGTCAACAACTTTAAACAAAATATTTATATTAAAATTGATAGAATTTTAGATCAATACAATACTATTAAAAAACTTAAAATAAACGAAAAATCTGTAAGAGGAGGATTTTTTAATGGTTATCCTTGTATAATAGAGAATCAAGAAAATATAAAAAAAATATTAAATATATTTCAAAAAAATAAAATAAAAATTACACCTTATCCTTGGTTAATGCACCATAAAATGAATATATATTCAAATCCTACTAATAATTTAAATATAACAGAAAAAATATATAAAAAAATTTTTTTTATTCATATACCTTATTTTTTAAATTTTAGTTTTAAAAATTTAGAAAAATCTCTTGTTGAATGTAAAAAAGATAATTTAATTAATTAATTATTTTTTTTAAAAATAAAGCAAAATTCGTTCATTTGAATTCTTTTTGGGATAAAATTTAAAAAAAATTTATAAATCAATCTTTTATAAAATGTACTGGGTAAGCCAACAAAAAATACCGTGTCATTCAATTTAAATCTAAATTTTTTTGCTGAGTCATTTAATATTTCTTTTGCTAATTGGTACTGAATCAACCATTGATGTTTATGACCAGGCTTACTATTAACCAAATCAAGACCATGTGTTTTAATGCCATGTCCAAATAAAAATCTTATTCTGTTTTGTATATAATCTTCATTAGGTAAGCAAACAATTACATATTTATTTGTTTTTTTAAGTGATGTTTCAAATAGATCAATAAATTTATCTGTGTGTTCTAGTACATCCATCAAAGCTGTACAGTCATATTTTTTTTTTAATTTTTTCAGATATTCGTCTGATAATTTAGGATTTTTAAAATATTTTATATTTGAACTTATTTTCTTTTTTTTTATACCTGCATCAGAATCTATTCCCAAATATTCTATTTTACTATTCATCAATTTCATTAAAATACCATCGCCACAACCAACATCCAGAAAACTCTTGATATTCTTTTCTTTTGAAAAAAAATAATTTATAAAATTAAAAGCAGCAGATGAAGGTCCTTTCGAGTAAATAGTGTCACCCTTAATGTAAATATTATTTAAATTTTTCATATGTAAAATTTGCTAATTTTTTATTTCCACTAGGAAGCATGTGCATATCAAATGGAATATAATCTTCATATTTAAATAGGTTATATGGATAATAGACGTTGTCATAAAAATTTTCTAAAAAATTAACTATTTTAGACTTTCCAAAATTTTTATTCTTATTAAACATAAAAAATTTTATATATTTTTCTTTTGACTCTTGAAATAAAAATTCGTCATTAGGTATAACTATAAAAACACACTCAATTTTATATATGTTGCACTGTTTGTTTATATGATCAATATGTTTTTGGGCAATATTTTTCTGAATTTTAAACTTATAGTCTCCTGGATTAAAAATTTGAGTAAAATAATTAGGATTTCTTAAAGCTAATTTATAAAAATTCTCATTTAAAATTCCTGATGAAAAATCATTTTTTATATTTTGAGGAGTATCATTCATTCTTTGAATAGCGTCACTAAGATTAACTTCAAAATAAACATTTTCAGTGTAAATTTGATCAACATAATTTTCATTAATACGATTTTTTAAAAAATATTTCTTTATAAATTCTCTCCAAATTATATTAAGTACTTTTGTGGATTTAACAAAATTTTTTATAATATTATTTTCTCTATCTACAGAGTTTTTATTTGAATAATCAAATATATTCTTATTTTTAATTAGCAAATCTGTAATATTCGAATTTTTTTTGAGATATCTAAACTCGGAAAAATCATTTCCCTCATAAAGATAAAATATTGCTTTTTTAATATTAAGATTTGAATTCATCGTATGTTGAAAACGATTAATATAATTTGTGATATATGTGCCAGATATACCAAAATTACATACCTCATAATTTGTATATTTATTTGCTAAAAGTTTTGAGATATTTTCTTCTTTATCACCATACCATTCTGTAAAAGAATCTCCATAAATTGCCAAAACATTTTTTTTATTATTACATTTATCAATTTTATCTTTAATCTTATTATTTGACATATAACCATATTCAGGAAATAAATTAGGATTTAATGATGCATATATTTCAAATAAAAATAGTGAAAATAATAATGAGCTAATAAGAATAAATACATAAGTTAATATTTTTTTTTTCATTTTTTTATTTAATTTAAAACTATTTTAGTTCAAAAGCAGAACAATTTTTATCTATAATTTTCTTTTTATATCCAGATGAAATAATTTTATTTTCAATAATTCTTGATTCATTCTTAGATATAAGTGAATAGTGATACTCAACTAGAATTTTATTAATTTTTCTTCTATTTATTAAATTCATCATTCCATATAAAACTTTTAATTCATATCCTTCAACATCTATTTTAATAAGATCAATTTTAAAATTAAAATTATTCGTTTTATAAAAACTATCCAAAGATTTAATAAATATTTTTTGGTTTTTACTTGTAAATTTATATTTGTTGATAATTGATGAAGCGCCTTCATTTTTCTCGTGAAAAATATTTATTTTAGAAGACTTATCTTCATCTCCAATAGCAAAATTATATATTTTACAATTTTTAATATTGTTTAATAAAAGGTTCTTTTTAATTATTTTAATTAACGATTTAATAGGTTCGAATGAGTATGTTTTTCCGCTATAATTTTTTTTTGAAGCTATTACAGAATAATAGCCTTCATTACATCCAATATCAAAAAAAATTGAGTTTTTATTTAAATTTTTAAAAATATATTTAGTTATTTTATGTTCATATATTTTTTGATCTTTTATTATGAGACCAAGAAAATTGAACGGATCGATAAAAAATTTTACTCCGTATTTTTTTAATTTTACTACTTTGCGCCTGTTAAATGAATTTCCATAAAGCAAATTGATAAAAAAAATGCTTAAAATCGCTGGTCTAATATTTAATAATATTTTTTTAATCATTTTGTCTACTAATTATAAAGTTTTCTAATACCAATATATCCATTTTGGTTCTTAAAAAGCAATCAACAGCTTCTTCAGGTTTACATATTATGGGTTCATTTTCATTAAATGAGGTATTCAAGATTAATGGTACATTTGTAATTTTATAAAAATTATTAATTAAATCATAGTATTTTTTATTAGTTTCTTTATAAACTGTTTGTAATCTTCCAGACCCATCCACATGAGTAACTGCAGGAATTATTTTTCTTTTGTCTTTTTTTATTTGAAACACTTTCATCATAAATGGAACTTCATCATCAGTTTCAAACCACTCAGAAACATGCTCTCTCATTATTGATGGTGCAAAAGGTCTAAAACTTTCCCTTCTTTTAATCTTTATATTTAAAATATCCTGCATATCTAATCTTCTTGGATCAGCTATTATTGATCTATTTCCAAGCGCTCTAGGCCCCCACTCCATCTTACCTTGAAACCATCCTATTACATTTCCATTTGATATTTCTTTAGCAATTTTTTCAGTTAAAATATTATCTTTTTCAATGTATTTTATTTTACAACTTTGATCATCTAATCTATTTTTTTCGTTATCTAGAACTGAGCTTATTTGTTCATTAGAAAATGAACTACCCCAAGATGCGTGATTCATAACAAATTTTTTATCTTTCTTTAATATTTTGTGCCAAGTTGTATAAGCTGCCCCAAGTGCACCGCCAGCATCTCCCGCCGCAGGTTGAATATAAACCTTTTTAAAAGGAGTAAATTTTGTAACTTTACCGTTAGCAACTGAATTCATTCCGCATCCACCAGCAATGCAAATGTTTTCATTTTTAAAAGTTTCATAAATTTTATTTAAAAGATTGAAATAAGCTTTTTCAAATAGTGCTTGCGTTGAGTGTGCCAAATCTTTGTGAAATTGTGTTATTTCATCATTTTTATTTCTGGGTTTACCCAAAATTTCATAAATTTTATTTGAATAAAGTGTACCTACTTTTGGTTCACAATTTTCAAAATCTTCATTATGTAATGTTTTATGAAAAACATAATAATCTAAATTTAATTTAAAAGTACCATCTTCCTTAAGTATTAAAATTTTTTCTAATTTATCAATCAATGACGGTTTTCCATAAGGTGCTAATCCCATTACCTTATATTCGTCACCATAATTACCAAATCCTAAAAATTGAGTTATCGATGAATAAAAAGCACCTAGCGAATGTGGATAATGGATTTTATTTTTAATTTTAATATTATTGCCTGATCCAAAACCCCAAGCTGTACTGGAGAAATCACCAAAAGCATCCACGGAAATAATACAAGATTCATTAAATGGTGAAACATTGAAAGCTGAAGATAGATGAGCTTCATGATGCTCAATATTTATTATTTTTCCATGAAATTTATCATTTAAAAATTCTTTCTCAAATATTAAATTTAAAGTTTGATATTTTTTTTTAAATTTTAATCTATCCAGTATAAGGTTAGGACTTGGTTTATACCTTAAAACATGTAAAAATTTTTTAAACAAATTGGCTTTAGGGTCTCTATTAATTGAAATATAACTTACATCTGAAAGTTTAATATTAGCCTCTTCAAGACAATGTTTTATTGATAAAGTAGGAAAGCCGGACCAGTGCTTTATTCTTGTAAGCCTTTCTTCTTCAACAGCTGATATTAATTTACCATTTTTAATAATACATGCTGATGAGTCTGGATGATATGAATTTATTCCAATAATATACATGATAAAATATTATATTTATAGTCTATATATTATTTTAATATTTTGTGTAAATATAATTAAATAAAATCAATTAAATTAATATATATTATAAAATCTAATTATGTTTAGTAATGTAAAGAGATTAAGAAAAAATATATTATCTGGGGTTAGTTCTCAGTCATTCAAAATTTTAACACAAATATTTTATCCTCCTTTAATGATTATGTTTTGGGGAATTGAGAATTTTGGAATATGGATATTTTTAATTTCTTTACCTAATATCATTCAAATTTTTAATTTAAATCTTACTGATGCCTCGATAAACCAGATGGCAATTTATAATGCTAGAAAGGAATTTAATAAATCTAATGAGATCTTTCAAAATACAATAATATTTACACTTTTAAATATATTATTTTTTTCAGTATTAATATTTTTATTTTTCAAATTCAATAGTACAGAGTTTTCAGTTTTAAAAAAATTAGATACACAAAATTTAAAGGTAATTCTAGGGTTAATATTTGCATCTATTTATCTAAAATTTTTCGAAAGTATTTTCAATACAAATTTATATTCTTTAGGTAAAATTAACATTGGTTATAATTTAGAAACTTTTTACGATTTATTTTCAAAAATTTTTATTATCATTGCAGGAATTTTTTATAACTCTTTAATAGTTGCGGCTTTAATTATTTTTATATTAAGTATGTTAAAATTTATTATTAAATTTTTTCTATTTTTAAAATATAAAAAAAAATTAAAATTTTCATTAGATTTGTTGTCTACAAGAGTAATTATTAGATTAATTAGATTATCCATAGGACATATGTCTGACATTGGTTCAAATATAATTAAAAGCTCAGGTGTTATTTTTATTTTAGGTATTTTTTTAAATCCTTATATGCTGGGATATATATCTACTGTTAAAACCTTATTTTATTTTATGCCTGTAAATTTTTTTGGAAAAGTTAGTTTTGCTATTAATTTTGAATTATCAAATTTGTTTGGTGTAAGAAGATTTAATCAAATTAAAGATATGCTTAAAAAATATTTTAAAATAATATTATTTTTAATCGTCTTATATATTGCCGTAAGTTTTATTTTAGGTCCTTTTATATATCAATATTGGATTAATAATAAATATGAAATAAATAAACTGTTTTTACTTTTAATTTTATTAGATACATCATTATATATCTTAAGAAACACAATAATTTCACCTTTTGTGGCAATTAATAAGAATAGTAACCTAGGGATATCTGACTTGCTTTTTTCAATTTTGGCTATTTTATTATTTTTTCTAAGTTTTGAAATTGGAAAAGATTATATTTTTGCGTTTGGAATTATAACGATATTTTCTTTGCTAAGTTTGATTTACTCAGCTTTCTATCTTACTTTTAATTTAAAAAAAATAAAATTAAAATGAAAAAAAAAATAAATTTTTTATTATCTTGTTCTGCTAAACATCACTATTTTGAAATTGCAAAAATTTTATATCAACATGGTCAATTAAAAAAAATTATTTCAGGTTATCCTTGGTTTAAGCTAAAAGATTATCAAATAAAGAAAAAATTTGTTTCTGCAAATGGATTTTATAGAATCCTAAGACAACCATTGCTCTCTTCAAAACATTTTAAAAGATTTGATAATTTATTAATGAACTTAAATTACAATTATATTGACGATATAACTGTTAAAAATATTAAAAAGTTAGATGACATTGATGTTTTATTAAGTTTTGCAGGGGTTGGATTAAAATCTGGAAGCAAAATAAAAGAAAAAAAAAAAATTTACATATGTGATAATGCTTCTCCTCATGTAACTGAATATAAAGATATTTGTGTTGAAGAATACAAATTATTTTTGAATAGAGAATATTATTTTAACAAACAGATTTATGAAAATAGATTATCTGAATATGACAATGCTGATATAATTCTTACAAGTTCAACTTATGTTAAAAAAACTTTTGAAAAATATAATCATTCAAATCTGAAAATGATTGAATTAGGTACAAATCCATCTATGTTTTTCCCTTTCAAGGAAATTAAAAAAGATAAAAATTATTTTGATATTATTTATATTGGTAGACTTACTGTATTAAAGGGCTTGCACTATTTACTTGATGCTTTTAAAAATTTTAAACATCCCAAAAAAAGGTTGCATATTATTGGAACTCATACTGAAGAAAAAGAATTTTTTGAAAATAAATTAAAAAGTGATGACATTTTTTTATACGGTCACGTTAATCATCATGAAATTAATAAAATTCTTAACAATTCTGACGTTATTGTTTTTCCAAGTCTTCAGGATGGATGGGGTCTAGCAGTGACTGAGGCTGCGGCCGCAGGTTGTCCAAGTATTGTCAGTGAAAACAGTGGAGTTGCAGATTTTGTTAAAAAAAGTGAATCAGGTTTTATTATCCCAATAAGAAATTCCAATTCAATATTAGAAAAACTTCAAGAATTATCAGATAATAGAGATTTACTTTATAAAATGTCTAGTAATGCTTTAAAGTTCTCAAATATAAATACATGGGAAAATTATGTATCAGAGCTAAATGAATTGATACATAATTATAAAACTTAAGAAAATTTTTTAAAAAAAATATTAAAAATAAATCTAAGAAATATTAAAATTATCAAAGTTTGTGGAATTGTTCTAATAACAAAATTGATCCAAAGATAAATCTCTGACGCAGAAAAATAATTAAATATACCAATTGAAGTTGAGTATAAAAAAACTAAAACATATGGACTTAAAATATTATTTTTAGAAATATAGAAAGAGTCTAACAGGATGAAAAAAGGTAAAAAGCATAATAAGACAATTAAGTAGCTCCAATTACCAAAAATTATGTGCAAAGTCATTAGTGCAGATCCTATATTTAATTTTGATGATTGGTCACTATAGTTACCATAAAGAAAGCTTGCGGTTGTGAAGGATACATATTTGTTTTTATCAAAATTTTTATCAAAAATTTTAATTACAGGTTTTGGAAAAATTGAGATTATTTTATTTATCTGAATATCTTTTAAAGCTTCGAGCTGAAAATCAGTGATACTTTGATTAATATAATTAAAATTATCATGTATCTTTATAATGTTAAATCTATTTAGGTAATTTGTTGAATAATTTATTTCAGAAAACAAATCATACTTTTTAAATTCTTGATTATCTGTAAAAGTTTGATTTTTGTTGCTAAAAGAAAAATTTTTAATGAAGGAATATACGTTTTCGATTGGACTCTTTGAAAAATAATTTTGTCTTTCTAAAAGAAAATTGTTTGATAATTTTTCTACAATAGTTGATAAAGGAAAAATTAAGAAAGCTAACAAAATTAATTTAATTAAGTCTTTTTTATAGAATTTTATTTTACTTAAAAAAAATAGTAATATAAAAACTATTGATAATAATAAAATTATATCAAACATCATAGATCTATTATTTCTAGATAGAGCAATGAATAATAAAGACAAAAAATAAAAAAAAATAAAAAACTTATTTATTTTATATTTTTTTTCATCTTGAATATAATTAATAACAAAAATTATTATTGGAACAAAAATAAAATAATTAAGTCCATTTAAAAAGTCTCTAAAAATAGATGGATCGGTTGTGTTCTGTAAATAGTAAGCTGTATTTAAATCATAAAATAAAAATTTTGAGATAATTGCTAAGCATGAAAGAAAGTATAAAAAATTTATATTTTTAATCTCAAAAAATTTAAATTTTAAAAATAAATTGATTAATTTTTCTTTAATAATACCAGATACACCTAATTTCATATAAATTAAATGACCTAAAATAATAGTAATGTTAAATAAAAATAGATTGTTAATTGTAGATAAAGGTAAATATAAGTTAGATGTTAGTAATGAAAATTCCACACTTTTCAAAAAAAGTACGCCACCAAGATTAATAAAATGGGATATAAAAATGGTCATTAATGATAGAGGATAATCAAAAAAATATTTACTATTGAAGCAATAAAAAATAGTGAAAATATTTGATACAAAGATTAAAAATAAACATAAATAATCACTATTACTTTCAAGAAAGTATATTTGAAAAAAAAGAGATATAAATGTTAAAAAATAAAGTGTTTTTTTTGCTAAATTTAGTTGTATAGATTCCAAAATATTTTGTTTAATAATTCAATTATACACTATAATCAAAAATGAATATATTATTTTTAGGAACTAAAACAGGTAACTCCTATTTACAGTACATCGCATTAAAGAGAAACTATAAAAATGTAGACTTTATTGACGGATATGAATCTCTTAAATTTAAAAAATTAGGAATAAAGATATTTGTTCATATAACTCCAAAAATTTTTGAGACTATAATAAATAAATATATTTTAAGTAGAATAAAAAAAAAGTATGACTTAATTTATGTAAAATCTGGGGAGTTGATTGGTAAAAAACTAATCACTGAATTAAAAAGAAGGGCAAAAAAAATAGTTTTTTTTTGTAATGATAACCCTTTTGTATCAAGAGATAAAAATAGATGGAAATTATTTCACAGTTCAGCTAAATATTTTGATTTAATTGCATATCAAGATCCATCAAGAATAAAACCCTCGAATAATCGTGGGATTAAAAGTTTTTTAGTGTTGCCACCATACGATATAAACATCCATAAAAGAAAAACAAATTTAAATAAAAAAAAAAATGATGTTGTTTTTATAGGAACTTGGTCAGACGAAAAAAGTTTGTTTTTACAAAAAATAATTCGATTAGGTCTAGATGTGAAAATTTTTGGATCAAGATGGGATAAAGATCCAAATTTTAGTAAGCTAAAAAAAAATATCTCACTTGGACATCTTAAATTTAAAAAGTATTCAAATGTAATACGATCTGCTAAAATTGCTCTTTGTTTATTTGAAAAGAAAAATAAAGACACGATCACAGCTAGATCTATTGAGATACCCGCAATTGGAACTTTAATGGTTTCTGAAAGAACAAAAACTATGAAAGCAAATTTTGTAGAGAACAGAGAGGTTATATTTTTTAACAATCCAAATGAGTGTGTAAAAAAATGCAACTATTATTTACGTAATGATAATAAATCATCTAAAATAGCTAAAAGAGGAAATTTAAAAGTTACAAAAAAATTAAAACTCACAAATGATAATCTTATAAAAAAAATTATTAATACTGTTTTTAAAAAATGAAATAATGAAAATAAAATATTATAAAAATTTTGTAGAAGATAAAAGACCTAGTATGGATCAATACGCAAATAGATTAATAAGTTATCAATCAAAAAATTATAAAAATCATCAAATAGATTTTTTTCAACCCAAATTAGATTTTTTTTCTAAATTAATTTTTTCTTATAGTTGGAAAATGAGATATGCAAGATACATTTCATATCCTAATCAAATAAAAAAATTACCTGCACATGATGTAGCCCATATATGCGATCATCAATATGGAAACCTTTATCCTTACTTAAACAGTAAATTAAAATTTATAACAGTCCATGATCTTGTGCCTCTAATTTTTCAAGAAAAATTAAATCACAACCCTCTACTAGGTAAATTCTCTTTAAGCAAATTGAAGTTATTTACTAAAGTATTTGCTATTAGTAAAAACACTAAAAATGATATTATTAAATTTACCGATTGTCCCGAAGATAAAATAGAAGTTATAATGGAAACTGCTGAGGATTTTTTTGATAATAGTCCAATTGATAAAAACAATATTTGTAAAAAATATAATATTCCTAATAATAAAAAAAAGATATTAATTTCTGGAAATATTTTTTATAAAAATAATGACATTGCTTATAAAGTTTTAGAAAAACTTAATCATATTGATAAAAATATTATTTTTATTCATATTGGAAGTGGAAATAAAAATATAAAAATTTTAGAACATTTGAAAAATTACGTTATCAGATTACCTTTTATTGATAAAAATGAAATTCCAAATATTTATAAGATAAGTGATTTATTATTTTTTCCTTCAATTTATGAAGGATTTGGGATGCCTTTATTAGAAGCAATGAATTGCGGCCTGCCAATCATTTGTAGCAATAATTCCTCTATACCAGAAGTAGTTGGTGATGTAGCTTTAATGTCTAATTGTCATGATGTTGAAAAGTTTACTAAGGATATTTTAAAAATTTTAAATGATAAAGATTTATATTTATCCATGGTTAGTAAATCTCTCAAAAGAGCAGAAATTTTCAACCCTGCAAAATTTCATAATAATATTATTAAAATTTATCAAGAAGAATTAGATAAATTAAATTAATAATTCATTAATAAATCAGCTAGCTTATTATTATTATTATTTGAATTTAAATTAAAATTATCATTAAAACATTTATAGGATTTTTTTGACATTTGATTTAATCTTGACTTATCTAGATTACTAAATTTTTTTAAAGTATTAGCAACATCTAGCACTTTATCTCTGCAAACAAATCCAGCATTATAATTTAAAATTTTTCTATAAATATTAATTTTATTAGTTATCAAAACAGGTTTTCCCTGACTTAGAGATTCAACTATAGAAACACCAAAATTTTCACCACGAGAGAAAAGAACCATTCCTGCTGATGCAAGAATAGCCCCATACTTTATGTTTCCATCCATTGAATCTTCTGACCAAAAAATATTGCTATTTAATTTGTATTTTTGACATAAATTTTTCATTTTATTTTTATAATCATTTTTAGGACCTACTAATAATATTTTACATTTATTTTTATTATTTTTAATTTTTCTCATAGCATTTATAAGAAGATCACATCCTTTTTTTTCATGAAATCTACCTAAATAAAGAAGAAAAAATTTATTTTTTAGATATGGAAATTTTTTATAAAAAATTTCTTTTGCTTTTTTTTTATTAATTTTTGGCTTTGAAATACCAAAGCCTATAACTTGTTTTTTTATACCATCAGTATTTACGTAAGTTTTTTGTAGCAGTCTTTTTTCTTCTTCTGTAGTTAGCAATATTGAATTAGATAAGATTAAATTTTTTTTTTCAATTAATTTCCAGTATATTTGTTTTTTAATTCTTTTAAAAAAATTAAGTCTAAAAAAAGGATCTAGAGCACCATGAACTAATACATAATATTTTTTTTGTAATAATAATCTAGCTAATAAACTAAAGTATTGCCAAATTCCTTCTATTATAAAATAATCATATTTTTCTTTATTTTTAAATAGCCATGATGATAGACTAAAACTAAAACCATAATTGCCGAACCCAGGCCCTTGGTTTATAATTTTTATTTTTTTTGAGTTTTGATATTTAGAATTCTTAGGATCACAAGTTAAAATATCTACTGAAAACCCATGTTTTTTAAGTGCAATTGAGTGGTCAATTATCGCTGAAGAAGATCCGCCATAACTAGGATTAAGTGTATTTATAATTCTTAATATTTTTTTTGTTTTATTCATTACAAATAATTTTAAAATAAATTATGAAAACTAAAACTTAGCTGAAATAATTCTTTCTGCTAATTTAAAATCATCTAAATTATCTATATCGATTGAATTAATTTTATCAACATTATAAAAAAATAACTTTGATCCTATTCTATTTTTCTTTTTTAAATAATTTTTTGCTGATGTTAGAAATACTGTATTATTAATTTTATAAAGTTTTTTTAAAGTCTGAGTGTTAGGCCAATATGTTTTTTTAAAATTATAATTTATAGGTTTATTTTGATTAAAAATAAAATCTTGAATAGCGTTTGAGCCAACCAAAGTATCGTATTTTTTTAAATTTTTTTTATATTTTTTAATTGCATCCCTGTAATTTTTTTCATCAAAAAAAGGACTCGTTACATGTGTCCAAAGAATATGGTCATCTTTATTAAATAGTTTTGATGCATATCTAATAAGATCATCAGTTTTTGTTTTACTAGAAGCTAATTTTTTAGGCCTAATATCAATTTTAATTTTTTTTTTATTTAATTTCTGTAAAAATTTAATAATTTTTTTGTCATCAGTTGACGTTGTAATTTGATCAATTTCTTTAACTTTTAATAATTGATTAATTTTTAGTTCAATCAATCCAAATTTGTACTTATGGAATTTTCTTATATTTTTATTCTTTACTCTTTGACTTCCTGATCTACATGGTAAAAAAACGTTAATTCTCATACTATAAAATTACAAAAATATATTTATTAATATATAAATACAATATAATAAATTTTGATTAATGTTATATAATCATTTAAATTAATATTGAATATTTAATTAAATTAAATCATCTCTATATGTTTTCTTTTTTGAAAATAAATAAAATAAATAAATCACCTTTCCCGTTATTAATAATTAATAATTTTATTGATAAAAAACTTTCAAAAGAACTTGCTGTTGAAATTAATAAAACTAAATCTTTTGATGATTTGGTAATGAACGGACGTTTTAGAGTAAATAAAGGATCAAACAATTTTAAAAACTTATTAAAAAATTCAATCAAATTAAAAAAATTTTATAACTCTATTAATAATTATAATTTTTTCAAAAAACTAAGCAAACTTTTGAACGATAATTTTAAAAATGACAATTGGGAATTAAATAATAATATTATCAGATATTCAAAAAAAAATTATGGTTTACAAAAAGGAGTTAAGTTAACTAAAAATTTAGAAAAAATATTTAAAAAAAATACTCTAAACTTAGATATTGATTTCTCTTCTTGTACAAATGGTTATTTTAGATCACCTCATAGGGATAGAGACACCAGAGTTATAAGTTTTTTATTGTATTTAAATAATGTGAAAAAGAAAGATGGTGGTGAACTAGAAGTTTATGATATTAAAAAGGGCAAACTTATCAATCATTATCCTAGATTTCCTAATATAAAAAAACTTAGAAAAGTAAAAAATTTGAGACCAATATCATCTACTTTTATATTTTTTAAATCTACACCTAATTCTTATCACGGTGTATCAAAGTTTAAATCTATTACTAATAAAAGAACTTTTTTGTATGGAAGTTTTTCATTAAACAACAAAGTTAAGTGGAAAAAAAATTAATTATTTTTATTTAGTTGCATCTTCAAAACTTTTGTAAGGATATGCATCTAGTATTCCTTCTTTTGATAAATTGTAAATATTAACATTTACGTTTTTTAATTTTTTTGAAATTACATGCCACTGTCTTATGCCTCTAGAGGAATTAATCATATCGTTTGCATATAAAAGAGAGTTATGTTGTCTATAATCAGAATCTTTTCCATCCCAATGGCTATCTTGATTACACATTAATTTAGAAATTCCATTTCCCTCTACACCTAAAATGTTTATATCTTTAGATCCTAAATATACTGACAAAGTAATTGCACATTCAACTACTGTTGAACCAGTAGATATAGATTTTGTAAAATCATAAGAGTACTTACCATTAAATAATGAAACTGGATGAAACTTTACCCAATAAATTTGATTATGATTTCTATACTTTCTAAATTTTTCTAAATAATACCATTTAGCATTTAAAAAAATAATTATATCTGGGTTTTTTTTAAAAACTTCATCAATAAAAGAAATTGGCCAGATACCTAGTGCCAATTTATTGTCAATAAATAAGTGGAATTTTGGCTTTAAAATTTCATACTCTTTTAGTCTGAAAGATCTGTTTATCATAATAACATTTTTATTTTCAAATTTTGTAAAATCGCAATTATTAATTGAAGGTGCCAAACCTAAAATAAAAATTTTTTCATTTGCAAATTTATTTTTTAAATTTTCATTTTTTTTTAAAAAAAAATATTTTTTAGAGAAAATATATAAAAAATAAAAACTAATTTTCTTAATATAAATTAATATTTCTTGAATAAAATTATCTATAAAAATAATTAAATTACTGATCTTGTCTCGACCATTATTTATTTGATTATCCTTCATAATAATATTTATCAAATTTAATTAAGTTAAAAATTTATAGATAGAACTCTTATTTACATTTTCGTAAATAGTGTCGCTGAGAAATATCATGTTTAATTTATTTCTATAAAAATTTAATATTTTTTGATTTTCACTAAATAAACTATAATTATTAATTTTATTTATTTTTTCAAATCCATCAAACCCAAGTAAAAAAACTTTTTTAGCTTTCATTTCTTTTGATGCAGCAAGAGATATTGCTAATGGTGAATTGTTAATATTTTTTTCAAGGTAATTTTTTTTTAGTTTATAGAAATTTTTTGTTTCCTTTGGCAAAATAGTTTTATGATCTATGAAGTCATTTATTAAAAAATTATTTTTCTTTATATATAATGTGGTAAATTTAGAAATTTCATTTCCCGTAATACATATTATTGATTTATTTTTAATTTTTTTAAATAAATTAACATTTCTACTACTAGAAAATATTACAAAGGTATCTTTATTTTTTATTAAAAATTCTTTTATATAATTAATTTTTTTACTTACAGAATCTCCCCCTCCTATAATTAATATATTTTGTTTTCTTAAGTTTAAATTTTTATTTATTTTAATTTTTTTTTTCTTCTTTTTTTTCTAGATATGAAATTATATCAGACATATTATAACGTTTTGACTTAATTAATTGCATAGTCTGCGATTGGGGCGATTGAGTCGATCCTGATATCATATAAGGAAGACTTGTCCCCCATTTTTCTTTTAATTTCATTTCTTCAAATTGATCAATAATTTTTCCGATATTTTTAAAATTTTTTATTTTCATAATATTTTTTTTTAAGCTTAAATATGTTAACAAAAGTTCAGTTCTTAGATTGCCCGCTCCCCTTCCAATACCAGTGAAAGTACTGTCTAAATAATCAATATCATTTTCAAGTGCTTCTAATGAATTTGATAATGCTAGTTCAAGATTATTGTGAGAATGAAAGCCAATTAAAACTTTTTTGTTTATAGATTTAATAGTATTTATTATATTTTTTACATCTCCCGGGATTAACGTACCGTAAGAATCTACAATATATAAAATATTAAAATATTTTGTTAACTCAAAAATTTGATTTAGTGGTTTTTTGTTTTTTAAAATAGTATGAGAGTACATTAGGTTTATTGCTACTTTAAAACCTAATTCTTTTGTTACTTTTAAATAATTTTTTAAATTATTTATTTTTTTAGGATTTATTGCAAATCTTACAATATCTACTAATTTCTTACATTCAGACAAATTTTTGTATAGGTCAGTTGGATTATTCCAATCCTTTATATCAATCATTATTGATATTTTTTTTTTATTGCCAATAGTTGACCTAATTTTTTTTAATTTACTTTTTGTTAAAAAATAAAATTCACCATAGTATGATTTTTTATTGCTATTTCCTCTGTATCCAATTTCTATAGTATCTATAGGAAGAAATCTTATTAATTTTAAATAATCGTTAACTAGTTTATCATCAAAATCCCAATTTGTATAATAACCACCGTCTCTTAATGTACAATCTAAAATTTTCATATTAATTTTTTATTATTTATATCATTAATAATTAAAAAAATATTGTCATTAATGCAAAAGATCTTTATTAATGAATTTATTTAAATTAATACATATTTATGAGCGTTGAAGAAAGAGTAAAAAGAGAAAAATATTCCCATGAAAATGACGAAGTTTCAAAAGAAAGTTTAAAATTAAAATCAAAATATACTAATATATTGTCTTATCCTGGTTACAAAACTATGACCAGTAAATTTGAAAAATCTTATCATAATTTATTAAAAAAAATTGTTCTTGATTTTGGATGTGGAAAAAGTTTAAAACTTTTAAAAGCAGGAGTGAAAGTTTGCGGTATTGATATTGCTTAAAATAATTATTCATGATTATGCGGGACATCCATTTCAGCTTGAATTGTCTCATTATTTATCAAATAATTATGAGGTTTATCATTTTTATTTTCAAAATGATCACGGTCCAAAAGCAGATTTTGAAAGAAATAATATTCAAAATTTAAAAGTTGAGGGGCTCGGAGAAAAGATAAACTACAGTAAAAGCAATTTTATAAGTAGATTTTTCAATGATATTAAGTATGGAAAAATAGTAGAAACTAGGATTAATGAGATTAAACCAGATATAATAATTTCAGGTAATTGCCCTACTCTTGCTCAACAAATAATAAAAAACGCTGCTAAAAATAATAACTCAAAGTTTGTGATGTGGGTACAGGATTTTTATTCAATAGCGGTGAAAACTTTGTTAAAAAAAAAATTTTATATATTTGCTTATCCAATTTACGCACTTTTTGAATATTTAGAAAAAAAACAATTAAGAACTGCAAGTAAAATTATAATAATTTCAAATGCTTTTAGAAATAAATTGAAAGAATGGTCAATTGAGCAAAGTAAAATTCATTTCATTCCAAATTGGGGAAATTTAAAAAGTATTAATTTTTATAAAACTAAAAAGTTAGAATTTCTTAAAGAAAACAATCTTGATACAGAAAAATTTTATTTATTATATTCGGGTACATTAGCAATGAAACATAACCCAGACATAATTATTGAAATTGCTAAAGGCGCAGAGCATATCAACGTAATTGTAGCCGGTATAGGAAGTGGTTTTGATAATCTTAAAAGGAGACCAAAACTACCTAAAAATTTGTATCTATTACCAATTCAACCTTTTAAAAAAATTAATGAAATGCTGAGTTCGGCTGATGTTTGTCTAGGTATACTAAATGATGAAGCGTCAACATTTTCTGTTCCTTCAAAAATATTGAATTATCTATGTGCTGGAAAAGCTATAATTTTATCAGCACCTAAAGAAAATTTAGCTTCAAAAACTATTATTGAATCCGAGTCTGGTAAAGTTTTTCAGTCTAATGAAATCGAAAGTATGATTAAGTATATAAATTTTTTAAAAGAAAACTCTCAAGAAAGAGAAAAAATTTATTTGAATGCAAGGAAGTTTGCTGAAAATAATTTTGATATAGAAAAAATAGGAAAGAATTTTAAAGAACTAATAAATACAATTAAATTATAACAAAATGAAATCAGCAATAATTTTTGGAGGTTGTGGATATATAGGGATTAATTTTGCAGAATATTTAATTGAGCAAAATGCATATGGTACAATTTATTTAGCAGATATTAGAAAACCATCACAAGAATTTCTACGTTCAAAATTTGAAAAATTGATAAATACAAACAAAGTACTATTTTGTGAAATTAATATTAAAAATGAAATTACTATCAAATCTCTAAATCAAATTGATTTGATTGTAGATTGTGCAGCTATTCATCGTGAACCCGGTCATCAAGACCACGAGTATTATGAAACTAATGTAAATGGATCTAACAATATTTGTAAGTTTGCAGAAAAAATAAATTGTAAAAATATAATTTTTACTAGTTCAATATCTGTCTATGGTTCTGGAAATCATGAAAAAGATGAGAGTACAGAAACAAAACCTACAACAGCTTATGGAAAATCAAAATTAGAAGCTGAAACAAATTATATTAATTGGAAGCAAAATTCAGATTCTAAAATTCTCACAATTTGTAGACCCGGTGTGGTTTTCGGGCCTGGAGAATTAGGTAATGTCACAAGATTAATTAAGGCTATTAAAAAGAATTCTTTTTTCTTTATGGGTAATAAAGATTTAAAGAAAGGAGGAATTTACATTAAAGAATTAGTAAATACTTTGTATTGGGTAAATAAAAATCAAATAAATAAAAACTTTAAAAATTTTGAATTATTTAATGCTACTTTTTATCCTTGTCCAACAATATATGACTATGTCATATCAATAAATTTAAACCTTAATATAAAAAAAAAATATATTTCTTTTCCAAAAATGCTTATAAAGTTTTTTATTGATATTACCTCTGTAATTACTAAAAATTTAAAAAGTAGCAGTAGTTTTCATTATATTCGTCTTAATAAGTTATTTATTTCAAATTTCATTAAACCAAGTTTTTTATTAAGCAAGAACTACTCTTTCAAGTACAGTCTGAAATCCTCTATGGAAGATTGGAAAAAGTCTAACTATTCTGATTGGATCTAAATATTTAATTACTTAACTTTTGAATATTTTTTTAATTTGATCGTTGATATCAATATTTTCATCTATTTTTTTAGAACTTATTTTTTTAACAACTTTGTCCTGTTTAAAAGCACTTTTAACTAAATTTGTTTGGCCTAAAGATTCTGTTAATTCTGAAATTTTATTTGATATATTGCTCTTTTCATTTTCTATATCTGTTAACTGCTCTTTCATAATATCATATTTTTTCTGAGATTTTGATAAATCATGGCTTAATCTTAGATTTTCATCTTGAAAGAAAATAACTTTTTCTTTTAAATTTTTTAATTCTTCTACTTGATCATTTGCAAATTTTTCAGTTTTGCTAGCTCTTAGCTTAATTAATTCATTATGCATCTTTTTATTGTTTTTAATTAGCTTGACCTCATTAGCTCTTAAAGAAGATAGTTCGTACTGTAAATTTGTATTCATTTCATTAAGAAGTTTTTGCTCTTCTCCTACTTTTTCTATTGATTCTTTTTTAAGTGAACTAATTTCTACTTCTAAAGATCTATTATTTTTAATTAATCTTTTTTCTTTTTCTATTAAATTAGATATTTCGTCCTTTAATTTAAAACTATTTTCAATTAAATTTTGTTTACTATCCTCTATAGAATTATTTGCTTTTTCTAGACTCAATTTTTCATCTATTATTGTAATTTTATCTTTTTCTAATGAGCTAATTTGATCTTGATATTGATCATTTATATCAATTAATAATTTCTTATTTTTTGTTAACAATGAAACTTCTTGTTGAAGTTTTTTATTACTTTTAATTAATAGTTTTTCATTTTCTTTTATCATAATCATTTCTTCTTTAAGTTGATCTGACTGATCTGATAAAAAATTTTTTGTTTCAGTTAAGGTTAAAAGATTATTTTCAATTTTTTTATTTGAATTAATTAAATTCTTTTCATTCACAATTAAATTATCTAATTTATTTTTTAGAGCTTCATTGTTATTCTCTAATGAATAATATGTGTCTTTAAGAGAATTTATTGAATTTTTAAGTTCTAAATTATTGTTTTCCAGCTCTCTATTTTTTTGTATTAGCTCTAACTCTCTACTAGCTACAGCATTTAATTCTTCCTGAAATTTTATAAATTTAAAGTTTAAAATTTTTTCATTATTAGCCAGATTTGCTATTTCATCTTTTAATTTTTTATTAATTTTCAAATTTTGAAAATCTTTTTTTCTAAGATCTGAGATTATTTCTTTTAATTTTTTATTTTCTAATTGCTGATCAACAATAATTTTAATTGTATTTTTTCTTATTTTTTTTTTTAAAACCAAAAATAATTCATTAACTATTTCTTCTTTTTTTTTATTTTCTTGTATATCTTCTTTTGATTCTTTAGTTACGCTTATTACTTCTTTCTTTTTTATTGATTTAATTTCTTTTGAAGCTTTTAATTTATTTTTTTGATTAAATGTTATTTCTTCAATTGGTTCGGACAAAATAAGAGGTTCATCTTCTTTCTTGATATTTTTTAAACTCTCTTTTTTCACATTATTATTTGCTCTGTTATAAAGATCGTTTGTAGCTTCTACAATTTCTGTAATTGAATAAATTTTCATTTTCAAGATTGATATTTAGATATTTTAATTATTTTGTCTAGCTTCAAAAAGTGCAATAATGACTCACTTATTGAAAAAAGCATATGCTATTTTAATATAATTTTTAATCACCTTTGTACTTAAATATTACGTAGAAAGTTTTTAAAATTATGTATAAATCTAAAAATATTGTCCAGTTATTTAAGTACCAAAGATCATGCTCCATTCTTTTTTTCATGTTTTCCGGATTAGGAGTTGCTCCTCTCAATCCATTAACTTGAGCCCAGCCTGTCAATCCTGGACTACATTTATGTCTTTTTAAAAAAGTATTAAATAGTTTTGAATATTTAATGTCATGTTCAACCATGTGTGGTCTAGGACCAACTATAGACATATCGCCGAATAAAACATTAAATAACTGTGGAACTTCATCTATACTAAATTGCCTTATAAATGTTCCACATTTTAATTTTCTTTTATCATCTAATGTTACCTGAACAGTTTTATCAAAAGATCCTTTTTTTAAAGTTCTAAGTTTAAAAATTTTAAATCTTCTACCATCCCAACCAGTTCTATTTTGAGTAAATAAGATAGGATAACCATCCTCTACCAAAATAAATATTATTGATATTAGTAAAATCGGTGAAGCTATTATAAGAAATGTTATAGCTAATATTTTATCTAAAGTTATTTTAATTAATAAATTCATTCCATGAAATCTTGATATTTCATATTTTTTAAATTCAAATTTACCATTTAATAATTCTTGTGAATTTAAGTTGGAAGTAGTTTCTAGATCAACAATCAATATATCTACAGAATATTTAATAATATTTTGAATTAAATCATCGGATTTAGTATTTTTTGATTTAAGAATCCATATTTGACCAAGCTCATGATATTCAAGAATAGATCTTATATCTTCTGTTTTTTTAAAAATTGGAACTTTTATTTCATTCTTTAGTAATTTTTGTGGTATTTTATCGTAGTCATCAACTATGCAACATTTATAAATATTTGTTTGATTTTTTTTCTGTTTAAAGAAACTTTTTATGTCTTTGAAACTCCCAACAAGCATAATATTTTTTTGAATAACATCGTTATGAACCATATAATTATATAAATAATTAAAAATTAATTTAAAAATCAACATGTTAAAAAGTAAGAAAATTACTGAATAAACATAGTTGATATTAACTTCGAAGTTTTCATTTTTAATAAAATAAATAGCAAAAATAAATATTTTACAAATAATTATTCCACCAACATCCTGTCTCAAATATGAAATAAAATTGTTCTGGTAG
>MDSW01024852.1_pt1 | contig 21966 bp, 21 predicted proteins | sample 811171 | NCBI WGS metagenome assembly MDSW01 (sample SAMN05326641, study PRJNA326480) | marine metagenome | isolation source: seawater | place: Atlantic Ocean: North West | collected 2012 | reverse complement strand
ATCCAGAAAATAGTCTTGACCCATCAAATTTTGTATTAGGTAAGTTCAAAAAAAATGAAATCCTCTCGATTAAGAATTTATTTCCACTAATATATGATTCCATTTTGTGTTTTGTAAGTGAAGGAATTAACTCTACAATGAATAAATTCAATTAAATTAATCAGTTAGTTGTAAATTCATAAATAGTTGAAAAAGATTTGTTACCCTTTGAATCAACTGTCACTACTTGCCAAAAATATGTCTGATTGTTATTTAATTGAATTTTAACAGATGTGGCCGAAATATTTTTAATGGTTTTATCCAAATTATCAATAGCAAAACCATAATTTAAAGAATAATTCACAATATCGTTATCAACATCATAACCCTCCCATTTAAATTCAATTTGGTTATCTAATAAATTAACTTTTGAATTATTTTGTGGTTGAACTAACCTGGCTGAATAGGGTAAATAATTTAAATCCACCTGCTTTTCTAAGAAGAATAACCATGTATCACTCTTAATTTTACTACCTAATGAATTTGATATAGAGTTTACCCACCAATTATAAGAAAATCCATTTTTAATTGACGCTTGAAAATTTGTAAAATTTGTTTTGTATGTTTTAATTTCTTCAGTTGTAATATTTTTAATAACCAACTCATATGAATCAGTATAATTAGAATTCTTCCATACAAAATTTATGTTTGATGTTGAATTTATAGTATCATTAATTTGAATACATGTGTCATAATTTATTGGATATAATAGTACAGTCTTTTCAGGTTGAAAAACTTTTTCTTTTGAACAACAGACAAAAAGTGTAAAAATTAATAACAAAATATTTCTCATTTCTTAACAAATTTTATATTCTCAAGATTTGATTCAGAAATCAGTCTCAAAAAATAAGTACTTGGAGCTAAATCTTCAACATCTAATTCAATTTTTAAACCATTATTGTTGTTAAAAAATTTATTTTTTAGAATGTTTCCATTCATATCAAAAATGATAATTCTTAGCTCAATATTATTTTCACCAGGATATATAACTAATTTGTCTTCAACTGGATTCGGACTAATTAGGGATTTTTTGCTTATATAAATATTTTCAGTAAAAATTTCATTACAAGAATTTGGTGAGATAACCTCAATATGATTAAAGCCTTTTCTTAATTTAAATGTCTCATAAGATTTGTTTGAATTAAAAATTAAATCATTAATTTTTATTTTATAAATGTCAGAGCCAGTCATGTTTAAACTAATTGTTTCTTTATCATAATTAATTTTAGAAACTACTTCTAATTCTGTTGGTTGATCAATTATTGTACTGTAACATCTCTTAAAATCTGGATAATTTGAACTAGTAATGCAAATTGTATAATCTCCACTTCGTAAGTTCTCAATTTGAATGCTATTGTCACTAAAATTGTAAGATTTATTGAATCCAGTATCAGATGATATTTCAACTGAATAATTTTCTTTAATTTTTGATATTATTTGAATTGATCCATTGTTTTTGTCGTAGCAAGATTCATCTTTTTTAATTATTTTAAAATTGTCATAGTTATAGATATCACATACATCACCAATTCCATTTGAATTTGAATCTAACTGGTTTGGGTTACTAACATTTGGACAGTTGTCAACTTCATTTGGAATTTTATCATTATCGTCGTCATCAATAATTTCACCTGAAACACAAATTTCAATCCCATATGAAATAATTTCTCCGGTATCATCTATCTCACTGTCTTCTACGATTAGTAGCCAATTTCCGTATGATTCGTCTCCAATAAATTTACTTAAACTCTCAACTGGTTTAAAAATCCCAGTAAAAGGAGGTGAGGATTCTGATACAAAAAAATCAGCATTATCGTCAAAAGTTGTATTTATGTAATTTTTTTTATCTCCACCTTGTTTTTGAGACAAAAGAACTCTTTCACCGCTAGGGGACTCTAAATAAATTGTTAAATCAGACAAATATGTATGATTAATTGACAAATTAACATTTATGTCCTGAACTTTTTCGTTAAAGGGAACTAAAATTTTTGAGACGGTGATTCCATTATTAAACTGACCTGCATCATTTAGTTGTTTAGGAACCTCAGTTGATTTAATATTTCTACAAGAAGTTTTTTTTGTCGAAAAACTAAAAATATCACTAAATGTACTTGTTGAGCAAAAGTTAATTGACCTCACTCGCCAATAGTATGTTGATTCACTACTTAAATTGTTTATTGTTAACTCAGATTTATTTGTTTTTTTATCAATTATTAAATTATCAAATTCTGTATTGGTTGATACTTGAACTTGAAAATCATCAACATTCTCATCTGATTTCCAAATTAAATTTGTCGAAAGTAAATCAATTGTTGAATTATTGATAGGACTAATATTTTCTGGTTTTTTTTGTTCAGTATTTCTCTTTTTTAATTTAAAATAGTTTGTATTAGAGGAGGAGGAGGATTCACCCAAAATAGAAAACTCATAATCTTCATATGCTAATTTATCTAAGCCTTTTAGTTCTATACTAACTTTTGAATCATTTAACGATGTATTAGTTGGTGTAATTTCATACTGAACTGAGTTTGATGGATCATTTAATGTAAAATTTACACTCTCATTAAATTCATTGTGAACTAAAAAATCAAAATTTACAATTATATTATCTAAGTTACAGATTTGATATTCAACATTATCAAATGAAAACGAAAAGTCCCTTAATTCAATTTCAAAATTAGCTTTGTTTATTGAAAAATATATTGAATTATCGGCAACAATTTTCAACCTAGCCTCTTTAGTCTCTATTTTTTCAGGAACAGTAATATAAACCTCTCCATCATTTGGAGTATTTGAAATAAGATTAATTGGAAATGTTCTACCCCCATCAGTCGATAAATAAATTGAAACAGTTTTTGTGTTAATTGGATCGTTATATGTTTCACCAACTTGCCATACTATTTTTTGATTATCTCCTGTTCCCCACTTTGTTGTTGAAACAGTTTGAGATAATATCTCAAAAGGTTGAGAATCTATAACAAATATTTTTTTTTGGTCTTGATTAATTTGTGAAATTGAGTCATTACTTACAACAATATTGTCTCTAACAGTTACTCCCCAATTCAAAATTCTTCCAATAGTAGAGATACTTTCCCAATCAGAATTTAAACTTGGATTTGATTCTATTAATTTATTAGCTAAAATTCTATTTAGGTTTGGAATAAATCTATTTTTTTTTTGACTAGGAGGATATGATCTGTTCAATGACCCCGTTTTTTTGTCTGAAGAGTAATTTGATGTATTTACTGTTCCACTATCTAATTGTTCCCAGTTGAAACTCAAATTATTTTGTCCAGAAGCTGTTGCAACTGCTGTTAACTCATATGGTGTACCTGATGGAATATAATTATTATTTCCTGCACTAACCTCAGGTTTATTGTTTGTTCCTGAAATTTCATTTTGACAATTTATGCTTTCTAAATATTTTTCAATTTCTTCAATACTTTTATAATGTAAATACCCATCAGTATGATTTTGTAGATCATTTCTGGATGTTAAGCCTGCATATCCCATTAAAGTAGAACCACTTCCAGGTTCAACACTCACACCAAATCCCTCATTTTCGTATGAAAATGTGTGATGTGCTCCAAATTGATGACCAATTTCATGAGCAACAAAATCTACATCAAAATAATCGTTTAAAAAAAAACCTTCTCCAGATATATCAATAAATGGATGAGTTGAATAGGCTCTGCCTTTTAATGCGTTGTCACAAACACAACCTATGCATCCAGAATTTCCATCTGGTACATTTCCATAAGCAAATAGATGACCTAGATCATAATTTGACACTCCAATTGATTTATTTAATGTTTCTTGAAGTTCATTAGAAAAATCATTTGAATAAGGTTGATTTTTTTGGTCTGAAAAAACTAATGATTCATCTGAAACTAATTCAAGACGGATAGCTAAGTCAGTCTCAAATATTTCATTTACTCTATTTATAGTACTAACTATTGCAATGAATGCATCATTTTTGTTTGACCCATTTGTATCATCATTATCACCCCAAAATGAGGTGTAGGAGGCTGTGGCTGAAATAGCTATTCTAAAAATTTTTAAATTTCTTGATTCGGTTGTTGTTTCTTTACTTTGAATTTTTTTTTTCTTAAGGTAGCTAGATATATCTTTTTTTGGTTCGGCCAAACAATTTAAACGCTTATGATTAAACTTAGAAAATCTATTTTTTGTATATACTATGTGTTGATTATTTGTTGAATTCTTTTTTGGCTGTATGTAAACCTTAGTTTCTTTTGTTGTAATTACACCGTTAATTCCTAAAGGAGAAAATGTTCCAGTAATTCTAACACCATCTCTGTTTTTACTTTCGCCCTTGAAATTTATAATTTTTGGATACTTTTCAGAAATTAACTCTGATAGAACATTTGATTTATAGATTAAAAACTCCTCCAATTCTTTATTTTCATTTAAGAAGAATAGTGACTTTTTACTAAAGTTAAAAGAGTTGAGAGCCTTAAGATTTTTTAATTCATTATTGAAAAAGTCATAATCAATTTTAGCAAATTGAATATTATCAGTATCATCATTTAAAATGCTATTTGATTCAACAAGATTCAATTTACTTTGAATTTGCCAATAATCCTGACCATAACTTAAATAAAAGTTTGATAAAAAAACTATTAATATTTTAAGGATAAAATTCTTTTTCAATTATCAAATTTTTTTGAATCAAAGTTAGTAGCTTAAATCAAACTAATAATTAATTTTACAAAGAAAAAATTTCTATTTAAAATTAATTTTAAATAGCTAGACCTATTTTTTGTGAAAATTATAAAAAATATAATTAACTACTCAGAGCATAAAAATTCCGCTGTAACGATTGGTTCTTTTGATGGTATTCATCTAGGTCACGAAAAAATTTTGAAAAAATTAAAAAAAGAAGCTATAAAAGATAATTTATTGTCAGTTATTATAACTTTTGATCCTCACCCAAGAACAATTTTAAAAAATGAAAAATCGATTAAATCAATAAATTTAATTGAGGAAAAAAAAGATATATTAAAAAAATTTAAAATTGATATTGTAGTAATTCATCCCTTCTCTAAATCATTTTCTAAACTTAGCTCATTAGAATTTACAAGAGATATTTTAGTTAAAAAATTTAAAATCAAAAAATTGATTCTTGGTTTTAATCACAGTTTTGGAAAAAACAGAGAAGCAACAGTAATGGATATCAATAAATTTAGTAAAGAATTGAATTTTCAATTAATTGAAGTTAAAGCAAAAAAACTTAATAATTTAAATATTAGTTCCACTTTGATTAGAAATTATATTCTAAATGGTGAAATTAAAAAAGCTAACTTGAATCTAGGTAGGTCGTTTAGCTTTAGTGGAATTGTTGTCAGAGGTTTTGGTTTAGGTAAAAAACTTAATTTTCCTACAGCTAATATTAAAATTGAAAATAATAAGAAAATTTTTCCTAAATCAGGAGTTTTTTTTGTTCATGCAATCATTAAAAAAAAGCAATATTTTGGAATGATGAACATTGGTAATAGACCAACTCTAAACAGGAAAAAGAAAAGTATAGAAATTCATTTTTTTGATTTAAATATGGATTTGTATGGAGAAAAAATAGAAGTTTTTTTAAATTTTAAAATTAGAGATGAAATAAAATTTAGTTCATTAAAGGAATTGCAAAAACAAATAATTATTGACAAACAAAGATGTATTAATTATTTAAGTAAACTATGATTATTTATTTAATTAATAAATTTGCGTGATTATAAATTAATTATGATACAATTAAAAGAGATAATAGAAAATAAGGATAAAGTAATAAATGGCTTAAAAAAAAGAGGTTTTAAAAAATTAAATATCCTTGATGAAATAATAAATACTGATAAAAGCAGAAGAAATACGCAAAAAAAACTTGATGATATACTTTTTAAGAGCAATAATCTTTCATCTGAAATTTCAGAGTTGTATAAAAAAGGTAAAAATAAAGAGGCTTCAGTATTAAAAAAGAAGTCAGCGACTTTAAAAAAACAATCAAAGGATTTAAATGAAAGGCTCAGAAAAATTAAGTCTAACCTAATTGATTTAAGGTGTGAAGTTCCAAATGTTCCTGATGAAAAAGTGTCTGAAGGAAAAGATGAAAACGATAATGTTTTAATTGACGAATTTGGAGAAAATCGGAAATTAAATAATCTTTTGACTCATTGGGAATTGTCAAAAAAATATAACATAATTGATTTTGAAACAGGTAACAAAATAACTGGCTCTGGGTTTCCATTGTATATTGGAAAAGGAGCAAAACTAAAAAGAGCACTAATAAATTTTTTTTTAGACCGAAATATGCAGGCAGGCTACACTGAATGTCAGGTTCCACTTCTAATTAATGAGTCCTCTGCATTTGGAACAGGTCAACTTCCAGATAAAGAAGGACAAATGTATCATGTGACAGTTGAGAATTTATTTTTAATTCCAACATCAGAGGTACCTTTAACAAATATGTTTAGAGATAAAACTTTAGATGAAAACAGAATTCCAATAAAGCTAACTGCATTCACTCCTTGTTTTAGAAGAGAAGCTGGAAGTTATGGCTCTAACGTAAGAGGTTTAAACAGATTACATCAATTTGACAAGGTTGAAATTGTAAGATTAGAAAAACCTGAAGATTCTCAAGCAGCACTTTATAAAATGATTGATCATATTAAGAATATATTAATTGAATTAGAATTACCTTCAAGAATTATCAGATTGTGTGGAAAAGATTTGGGTTTTACCTCATCAATAACCTATGATTTTGAATTATTTTCTCCAGCACAAAAGAAATGGTTAGAAATAAGTTCAGTATCAAATTTTAAAACTTTCCAAACAGAGAGACTTAATTTAAAATTTAAAAATCAAAATGGTGAAAAAATATATTTGCACTCTTTAAATGGAAGTTCACTTGCATTACCCAGATTAATTGCGTCTTTGCTTGAAAATTTTCAAACAAATGAAGGTATTAAAATTCCTGAATCTTTAGTCCCTTACACTGGATTTAATATCATTAACTGATTAAAATTAATTAATGCGAGTTAAACCAAAAAAAAAATATGGTCAGCATTTTTTATATGATATCAATATTGCAAGAAAAATTGTTTCTTACTTAAAATTTAATGATTATGATCAAGCTATTGAAATAGGCCCAGGAATGGGTATTTTAACTAATTTTTTTCCAATAAAAAAAAAATTTTTTTTAATTGAAATTGATGAAGAGTCTGTAGAATTTTTAAAGAAAAAATTTAATCATCTCTCTGATAATATAATTTTAGCTGACTTTTTAAAATTTGATATCAAATCGATCTTAAAAAACAGGCAAACAGCAATCATAGGAAATTTTCCATATAATATCTCCTCACAAATTATTTTCAAATTAATTGAAAATAGAAATTTAATTCCTTTTTTTTGCGGATTGTTCCAAAAAGAAGTTGCTGAGCGTATATGCGAAAAAGAAGGATCAAAAAAATATGGTATTATTTCAGTTCTTGTTCAAGTCTATTATAAACCAAATTATATTTTTAGCTTAGAACCAGATGTTTTTAAACCTAAACCTAAAGTTAAATCTGGTTTTATCACTTTAAAAAGAAGAAAAAAAACTAAGACTTTATTTGATGAGAAATTATTTTTTAATATAGTTAAATTGTCATTTCAGCAACGGAGAAAAATTCTAAGAAATAGTTTAAAAAAATTTGAATTAGATAAAAAAACTCTAGAAGATAGTATCTTTGATAAAAGACCCGAGAGATTATCAATTGACGAATTTATTAATTTGACTAAAATAATTCAAGATGCAAAGATTTAAAATTGATGAAAATTCAATAAATAAAATCAGAATTTTAATTGAAAAACAAAGAAAGAAAGAAATAATTAAAATTTCTGATGAACTTCACTTTGCAGATATCGCCGAAATTTTAAATGAGTTGTCAATTGATCATGCAATTTATTTTGTAAAAAATATAGAAAGTGAAAAAAGTGCTGATGCTCTTGCCGAATTAAATGAGGATCTAAGAGAAAAAATACTTGAAAAACTTTCTCCAACTGAAATAGCAAATGAAATAGAGGAATTAGATACAGACGATGCTGCAGATATGATTGCAGAGCTTTCTTCAGAAAAAAAGGAAAAAGTTATGTCTAAGATTTCTGACTCTAATCATTTAAAAGATATTAAAGAGTTACTGACATACAGTGAAAATACAGCTGGAGCAATAATGGCAAAAGAGCTTGTGAAAGTAAAGGAAAGTTTAAGTGTATTGAAATGTATTGATTATATGAGAGCTCAAGCAGAAAACGTTACAAGAGTCCATTCAATTTATGTTGTTGACAATAGTGATAAATTATTAGGAAGATTATCTTTAAAAGACTTGTTAACCGTAAATTCAAGAGCTAAAGTAAAAGATATATATATTCCTAAAGTTGATTTTGTTTATGTTAATCAAAGTATTGAGGAAACTGCTAAAATTATGTCAAAATACGATTTAGAGGCAATTCCAGTGGTTAGTGAAGATAAAATTCTACTAGGAAGAATTACAATTGATGATATAGTTGATATAATAAAAGAGGAAGCAAACAAAGATTATCAGCTAGCTGCTGGAATATCAAATGTAGTTGAGGCCGATGATGGTATCTTACAATTGACAAAAGCTAGGTTACCATGGCTTATTTTAGGTTTAATAGGTGGACTTGGTGCAGTATTTATTCTACAAGATTATGAAGAAATAATGAATAAACCTGAATTAAGAACTTTATTTTTTTATACACCACTTATTGCCGCAATGGCAGGAAATGTAGGTATTCAGTCTTCGGCAATTATAGTTCAAGGTATTGCAAATGATAATATTAAAGGATCTCTTATGTTAAGATTATTCAAAGAAACTGGTTTAAGCTTGATTAATGGAATTATACTTTCATTAATTCTCATCGTATTTGGATTTGTGATAAATCAAGAATTAATATTAAGCTTAACTGTATCAATTTCAATGATTGGTGTTATTATTATTGCCGCTCTTGTTGGTACATTTATCCCAATAATTTTAAATAAAAGAGGAATTGATCCTGCAATTGCTACTGGCCCTTTTATAACAACAGCTAACGATATATTTGGTATTTTTCTATTCTTTTATTTTGCTAAATCAGTTCTAAATTTCTAAGTATCTTAATGAAAATTATTCATGTTGACAAAAATCATCCGATATTAATTAAACTTTTAAGTAAGTTTGGTTATAAAAATTTTAAATACTATAATTCAACAAAAATTGAAATTGAAAAAATTATTGAAAATTATGATGGTATAATTATAAGAAGTAGATTTAAAATTGATAAATCATTTATCAAAAAGGCAAAAAGATTAAAATTTATTGCTAGAGTTGGATCAGGAAAAGAAAATATTGATGTTGATTACGCCAAAAGAAATAATATAAAAATTTTCACATCACCAGAAGGGAATTCAAATGCAGTTGGTGAACATGCACTGGGTTTATTACTTTCATTAATAAATAAAATAATACCATCTAACCAAAGTGTAAAACAATTTAAATGGTTAAGAGAAAAATACAGAGGATATGAACTAGAAAATAAAATTATAGGTATTATTGGATATGGTCATACTGGAAAAAGTTTTGCAAAAAAATTGTCAGGCTTCAATAACATAAAAGTTTTATTTTATGATATTAAAGAGATTAAAACAGATGAATATGCTGAAAAAAGCTCATTAGAAAAAATATTCAAAAATGCAGATATAATAAGTTTTCATGTTGACGAAAATGATTTATCTATTAAAATGTTTAACAAATCTTTTATAAAAAAAATGAGAAAACCCTTCTGGATCATTAATACATCTCGTGGTAAAGTTGTTTCGTTAGAGGACTTAAAATGGGGGATTGAAAAAAACATTATTTTTGGTGCTGGTTTAGATGTAATTGAACTAGAGGATTATTCATTTGAAAAAGTGACGTTTGAAAAAAATAAAATTTTAAATTTTTTTTTAAAATCAGAAAAAGTTATAATTACTCCTCATATTGCTGGTTGGACTTATGAAAGTCATCACAAACTAGCTAAAACAATAGTTGACAAAATATCTAAATATTTTTAATTTTTAATAACTAATTGTAAAGTATTCTCCAGCCTCTGTTCCAAAAGTAAATTAGCATTTTTTTTACTTAATAAACCTGACTTGTCAGAGTTAAAATGTCTAATTGTGTATAATGAAACTTCCTCAAATAATTGAACTTTAAATTTCGGTTTTAACTCAGATATGAGTTGGTCTAAAGAGTTATATTTATCATTAATACAAACAGAAAAACTTATAGCTGAATTTTGAATTAAATCAACTTTCATTTTGAATTTATCTAAAAGACGAAATATTTCACTTATATTATTTTCTACAATGAATGAAAAATCTAAAGAAGAAAGTCTGAGTAAAACTTGGTTTTTTTTAACTATGTAACATGGAATCAAAGGATCAATATCTGAACCTTTTGACACAACAGTACCTTTTCCTTTAGGATCCATAAAAGATTTAACAATCAAGGGGATTTCTTTTTTCTGAAGAGGTTGAAGAGTTTTTGGATGAATTACTGAAGCACCATAATAGGCTAATTCTATTGCCTCACGATAAGAAATTTTGTTTAATAACTTTGTTTTTTTGAATTCTTTAGGATCAGCATTTAAAACTCCAGGCACATCCTTCCAAATAATAACTTCTTTGGCATCAATTGAGTATGCAATAATTGCTGCAGTATAATCCGACCCTTCCCTTCCTAGAGTTGTTGTAAAGTTATTGTAATCACTACCTATAAATCCTTGAGTAACATAAACTCCATTAGAATTAAAAGTTTTTTTAATTTTAGTTTGTGACGTTTCCCAATCAACATTTGAATCTCTGTAATAGCTATCTGTTTTAATTATTTCTCTAGCATCAATTAGTTTATTTAATATTCCTGTTGAATTTAAATATTGACTAACAATTGTAGTCGAGATAATTTCACCAAATGATACAACTTGGTCATAAATAAAATCATAATTAGGAGATTTATTATTATCTAAAAAAAACTTAATTTTTTGAATAATTTTTTTTACATCAATTATCAATTTTGAGTTATTATTAAAATTAAGCTCATTGAGTATTTTTAAGTGAGAGTCAATTAGTTCATGAAAAGTGTTTTTTAAATTTACTGATTTAGATACATAATCTTTAACTAATTTTTCTAATAAGTTAGTTGTTTTACCAATAGCTGAGACTACAATAATTGTATTATCATATCCAGTGTAATTAAGAACACTGGCAACGTTTTTAATACTTTCAGCATCTTTTACTGAAGCCCCTCCAAATTTAAATATTTTCATAAAGCATCTAAATGTTTTTTTATCTCTTCTTTTGTCATTTGAACAACTCTCCAATCATCAAGTGTCCTCGCCCCTGACTTATTATAGAAATCAATAGCGCTTTTATTCCAATCTAATACTACCCATTCTACCCTGTTTACATTTTTTTTTAATGAATATGATAAAAATTTATTATATAATGAGGTTCCTATGCCTTTTGATTTCCACTTTTTTGAAACTATAAGATCCTCCAAATGAAAAGTCTTCCCACACCAAGTAGAGTATCTAGGATAAAAGAGTGCGATACCAACAATTTCATTTTTTATTTCAGCAACAAAACACTCAAATAATTTAGTCTTTCCAAATCCATCTCTGACTAAATCTTCAACTGTTAAAATTGCTTGGTCAGGACTTTTCTCAAATAATGCTAATTCCTTTATTAATTTTAAAACTTGCGGCATATCTGACTTTACAGCAAATTTTATTCTAACGTTTTTCATAATTAAAATTCAATTTAATATTTAAATAACTAATCTTTTTATTATCCTAATTCTTTAACATTTTAATTAAAAATGTTATAAATGTAATTATGTGATTTCAGGAATTAATTTTTCTATAAATAAATTGGAATTATCAATATGAATCCAATGGCCAGCGTTTGGAATATTTATTATTTTATAATTATTGAATTTTTCAAATTTTTCTTTGATATCAATATTGTTTATATAATTAGATTTTTCACCTTTAAAAAAAATTGTTTCTATATTAAAATCTTCATAAAGATTTATTTTATGGCATATATTCTTGTAATATTTTTTTAAAACCTTGATATTGGGTTTTAATTTAAATTTATTAGAAAAGTCTCTCTCAATATTTTTCATTAAAAAACTTACCAAAATTTTATCATTTAAATTTTCAAATAAATAATCCTCAATTTCAGTCCTTCTATCATAAATTGATAAATCAATACTTTCAAATAAATTTAAAATTTTTAAATGAAGATAATTTTGATCATAAGTTTTATTCATAATATCTAAAATAATTAGTTTTTTAACTTTAGAGGGATAGTTATACGCAAATTGGATTGCAGATTTACCTCCCATTGAATGACCTATTAAGTTAAAATCTGATATTTTATTTTTGTCAACATATAATTTTAAATCATCTGACATGACTTTATAAGTAAATTCGTCACTCCAAAAGCTTTTACCATGATTTCTTAAATCCACAAGATGAACTTTTAAACCATATGCAGAAATTTTTTTACTAATTGTTACCCAATTATCCGACATTCCTAGAAATCCATGCAAAATAATTACGTTATTAGAACCTGTGCCAATAATTCTTGAATTTATATAATTCATGGGTTTAAAATACTGATATATTTTTTCACAGTATTTTCAATCCCAAAATATAATGACTCACAAATTAGTGCATGACCTATTGAAACCTCTTTTAGATTTGTTATTGACTTAGAAAAAAATTCGATATTTTTTAGATTCAAGTCATGACCAGCATTTATTTCAATGTTTATATTTTGGGCGTGTTTTGATGATTTCAAATAGGGCAAAATTGCGTCAGATGGATTTATATTAAAGTTATCTGCATAACTTTTTGTGTATAATTCTATTCTATCGCTACCAATTTTTTTTGCACCATCAATCATTTTTAAATTGGGGTCAACAAAAATTGATGTTCTTATATTTGATTCCTTAAGTTCTTTTATACAATCTTTTAAAAAACTTTCGTTTTTTATAGTATCCCAACCTTTATTTGAGGTTATATCGTTTAAACCGTCAGGAACGAGTGTAACTTGAGTTGGTTTATTTGACTTCACTAACTTTAAGAAATTTTTGGAAGGATTACCCTCTATATTAAATTCAGTTTTGATTTTATTTTTTAATTCAAATACGTCTTTATATTTAATATGTCGTTCATCCGGTCTTGGGTGAACTGTTATTCCGTTGGCTCCAAAATTTTCAATATCTACTGCAAAATCTACTAAATTGGGGAAATTTTCTCCTCGAGCATTTCTTAAGGTTGCAATTTTATTGATGTTAACACTTAAATTTACCATTTTCAAATTTTTACTCAAAATTATAATTTATAATTGATTTTTTGATTATTAATCATTGTAAAGTGTAACTTTGTTTTAATAATAAAATAAGAGATGAAAATTGCGATTATTTGCCCATTTAATAATACACTTTCCATAGATTACTCAATCAAAGTAATTAACTTTCTTAAATCGAAAGGAATAAAACTTTATTTGCACAAGGATTTAATGAAATCAACTTTAATCAGAAATATTGGAAAAGAATTTTGGGAATTCGATGAGCTAAATGAAAACGTTGATTTTCTGATTTCTATTGGCGGGGATGGTTCAATGTTAAAAGCCGTAACAGTTGTAAAAGATACTAATATTCCAATTCTAGGAATAAATACTGGAAGACTAGGTTTTTTAACAAGCTTAGGGAAAGAATCAATTGAGTTAGGTTTAAATCATTTGCTAAAATCAGAATTTAAAATTTCAAAAAGGTGCTTGTTAGAAGTTTACTCTAATAAATTAGAAAAAAACTTTTTTGGATTTAATTATGCACTAAATGAGGTCAGTGTGAGTAGAAAAAATACTGCCTCTTTAATTAGTATATCTGCAGAATTAAATGGTATTCCTCTTGCTACATATTGGGCTGATGGATTAATTATTGCAACACCTACAGGCTCAACTGGATATTCATTAAGCAGTGGAGGACCAGTTATGACTCCGGAAAGTAGCAGTTTAGTTCTTACACCAATTGCTGCCCATAATATTAATATAAGGCCTTTAATAGTTAATGATAATACTATAATTAAATTATGTGTAACAGGTAGAGGATATAAACATCTTATATCTCTTGATTCAAGAATACTAACAGTTCCTTTAAAAACAGACATATTTATTAAAAAAGCAGATTTTTCCATCTCAAAAATTGAAATCAATAAAAACTTTTTTATAAATACTCTTAGGGAAAAACTTTTCTGGGGTTTGGATAAAAGAAATTGAACAATATTTTTTCAAAAAAATAGTTATAATCATTGACATTTAAATTTGAAAAACAATAATATATTTGCAAATCTCACCTTCAATAAAGTCATTTATAATATTAATGATTCTAAATTCATCATATTACTCTGTGCATTCTCAAATGCATGAATTTGGCACTTTTTTAGGAGGAAGTAATTTTATTGGAGATATTGGAAGCTCATCTTACATTAAACCAAACTCATTTTCATTTGGATTAATATATAAATGGAATCTTACAACTAGATATTCTCTGAGAGTTTCTTACTTTAACTCGAATATTAAAGGTGACGATTTTAAAAGTCAAAATCTCAACAGATCGCTAAGAGCTTATAAGTTTTCAAACAAAATCAATGAATTCTCATCAGGTATTGAATTTAATTTTTTTGATTTTAATTTACATGATGAGCAAATTTATTTTACTCCATATATATTTACTGGAATTAATTATTTTAGCTATTCATTAAAAAAAATGAATTTTACAACCTTAATTTCTGAAGAATATGACAAAGAACTTAACTTTGCACTGCCAATAGTATTTGGGTTAAAAAGTAATTTAAGTACAAACTTGATTTTTGCAGTAGAAATTGGTTTTAGATATTCCTTTACTGACAATATTGATGCAAGTAATCCAATAAAGGAATATTCTCAAAATAATAATCTTAAATTTGGTAATATAAGAAATAAAGACTGGTATACTTTTTCTGGGATAACAATTAGCTATACCTTTGGAAGAATTCCATGTTACTGTAAGGAAAAATAATGACTACTCAACTGAAAAATATACCAAATCATATAGCTGTCATTATGGACGGAAACGGCCGATGGGCAAAAAAAAAGGGGAAGGAAAGAATTCAAGGACACAAAAAAGGAATCTTATCAGTTAGAAAATTAGTTGAAGAAGCATCTAAAATAAATATTTCTTATCTCACATTATTTGCTTTTTCCACTGAAAACTGGAAAAGACCTAAAAATGAGGTATCAACTTTAATGGATTTAATAGTTTTATCACTAGATAAAGAACTGAAAACAATAATTGAAAATAAAATAAAGTTAAATGCAATTGGTGACATAAATTCTTTACCTGAGGAGGTCAAAAAAAAACTTAAAGAAACAATTGAAAAAACAAAAAAAAATAGGAAATTAATACTAACTATAGCAATAAATTACGGAGGAAAAGAGGAAATTACAAATGCTTTAAAAACAATAATAAATAAAGTTAAAAAAAATATAATTTTGAAAGAAAATGTTGATGAAGAATTAATAAATACGCATCTTTACAGCAAAAATTTACCAGATGTTGATTTACTTATAAGAACAAGTGGTGAAAAAAGAATAAGTAATTTCTTATTATGGAAAATTCCTTATGCTGAATTGTACTTTACAAATATTTTATGGCCTGAGTTTAGTAAAAACGATTTTTACAAAGCAATTATTAATTATCAAAAAAGAGAAAGAAGGTTTGGAAAAACTAGCGAACAAGTTTAAAATTAAAAAAAAATATTTCAAAATATTATTTTTAATAATATTTATAAATATTAACTTAATATGTTCAGCTCAAACCGATGGTTACATTGCAGGTAAAGAGTATATAATTGATTCTATATCAGTTAAAGGATTAAAGAGTTATAACGATCAAACAGTAATTTCCTACAGTGGATTGACTATTGGTCAAAAACTTTTTTTACCAGGAGAAGAGACTGGAAATGTTTTAAAAAAATTATGGTCTTTAGATTTGTTCAGTGACATTAATTTCTACGCTACTAAAATTGACGGTGATAAAATATCTTTAGAAATTGAAATCAAGGAATTGCCAACATTGTCAAATTTTGAAATTTTTGGAATTAAAAAAGGTAAAAGGGAAAAAATTATTGATGAAACTGATCTAAAAGAAGGAAAAAAATTATCCGAAAGTTTTCTAACTAATACAAAAAACTATTTAATCAATAAGTTTCAAAAAGAAGGATTTTTGAATACCAAAGTTTATTTAAATACAAAAAAAGATACTCTTGGAGACAACACTCTAAAACTATTAATTAATATTGACAGAGGAGTAAGAGTAAAGGTTAAATCCATAAAATTTATTGGTAATAATGAAGTTAAATCATCAAAAATTAGAAAAAAACTAAAAAATACAAAAATCAAGAATCCTGTTAGATTTTGGAAAAAATCAAAATTTATAGAAAGTGATTATTTAGAGGATTTAGAAAAAGTCGTTGACTATTTTAAAGAAAAAGGTTTTAGAGATGCAAGAATAATATCTGATACCATAATTAATACTAATAAAAAAAACCTTGAAATTGAAATTAAACTTGAAGAAGGTAATAAATACATTTTTGGAGATTTAAAATTTATTGGAAACTCAGCATTTAATAGTAATCAACTTAAAACAGTTCTTGGAATTAACAAAGGAGATATTTATAATGGTGTTCTATTAAAAAAAAGAATAGCTGACCAAACCAAACCAGATGGACAAGACATAACTAACTTATACCAAAATAATGGATATTTGTTTTCAAATATTAATGCAGTTGAGGTTAGTGCAAAAAATGATACAATTGATTTTGAAATCAGAATTAATGAAGGGAAATTAGCAAATTTTAATAAAATATCAGTGAAAGGTAATGAGAGAACTAATGATCATGTAATATACAGAGAATTGAGAACTAAACCCGGTGAGCTCTACAGTAAAGATAAAGTTGTTAGAACTGTAAGAGAACTAGGTCAGTTAGGATTTTTTGATGCTGAAAATATTAATCCAGACTTTAAAGATGTCAATCCAAATGTTGGAACAGTAGACATAGAATTTGGGCTTGAGGAGACCAGCGGAAGTCAAATTGAATTGCAAGGTGGTTACGGAGGAGGAGGTTTTATAGGAACACTTGGATTATCATTTAATAACTTTTCAATGAAAGATATTTTTAATAAATATGCATACAAACCAATCCCAGCAGGAGATGGCCAATCTCTTGCCCTTAGACTTCAAGCTAGTCAGTTCTATAGCACTTACAGTTTTTCCTTTGCTGAGCCGTGGCTAGGTGGAAGACAACCTGTTCAATTTTCAACATCATTATCAAGAACTACACAATATAGATATGACTATTTTACCGGAAGAGCTGATAAAAGCCAGTTTTTTGAAATTAGTAGTATTTCAATTGGTATGGCGAAAAGACTTCAAATTCCTGACGATTATTTTACTTTATCTCAAACTCTGTCATATCAATATTATAATTTAAATAACTATTATACAGGCTTGTTTACATTTGGTGACGGTACATCTAATAATATTGCATATACAATTTCTCTAAGTAGAAATAATACATATACAAATCCAATTTTTCCAGTCGGTGGCTCCAATTTTCTAATTAGTGCAAAACTGACACCTCCGTATTCTTTGATATCTGGTGTTGACTATAACAATCTAGGTAACGATAGAAAATTTCAAAAAATAATTAACGGTGTAGCATCACCAGATCAAGCTAAAATTGATCAAGAAAAATTTAGATGGTTAGAATTTTATAAGATAAAGTTTTTAGGAGAATGGTACACAACTTTAATTAATAAACTTGTGCTTAAGACTAAGACGGAATTTGGTTTTCTTGGAGCTTATAATAATGATAGGGGTAATATACCATTTGAGAGATTTTATTTAGGTGGAGATGGTATGATGAATTATTCTTTAGACGGTAGAGAAAATATTTCATTAAGAGGATACGAAAATCAATCACTTTCAACAAATAACGGATCAGTGCTCTATAACAAATTCACCATGGAATTAAGATATCCAATATCGCTTAAACCTGCAGCATCAATATTTGCATTAAGTTTTTTAGAATCTGGTAATGGATATAATTCATTTAAAGAGTTTAATCCTTTTAATTCTAAAAGATCTGCAGGTTTTGGAGTTAGAATTTTTATGCCAGCTTTCGGATTACTTGGTATAGATTTTGGATACGGATTCGATAATCCAAATAATTTAATAAATTCACCAAATGGATGGGAAACTCATTTTATAATTGGTCAACAATTTTAAAATTCATGAAATTAAAAATAATTATCCTCTTAGTTTTACTGACTCAAATATTAACTGCACAAAAAGGAGCCAGGATAGGTTATATCGATATGGATTTGATTCTTGAAAATATTGATGAATATAAGATTGCTAAAAAAATTATAGATAAAAAAATTGAAGTTTGGAAAAAAGAAATTGAACTTCAAAAAATACAACTTAAAAAATATCAAGATGAACTTAACTCAGAAAAAGTATTATTAACCCAAGAGTTAATTGCTGATAGAAACTCTGAAATAAATGATTTTGCATCAGGAATAATTTTTTTGCAAGAAAAAAGATTTGGTCCAAATGGTGACTTAATCAGAGAAAGACTAAAATTAATTAAACCAATTCAAGATCAAGTTATGTCTGCAGTTAGAGATATAGCAAAAGAAAAAAGGTATGACTTTATTTTTGATAGATCTTCTGACTTAGTTATGCTATATTCCACAAAAAATTACGATATTAGCCAATTAGTATTAAGAAAAATAAATATTCAAGAAAGAAACAAAGCAAGAAAAAAGCTTTTAGAAGAAAGAAATAACAAAAACTGATAAAAAATTTTAATTATGAATTTAAAAAATATCTTTTCATTTATTTTGATTTCATTTTTAATGATTACATCATTAAAATCTCAAGTTAAAGTAGCTCACATTAACACACAACAACTAATTAGTGAAATGCCAGAGGTTATAGCTAAACAAAAAGAATTAGCACAACTTGAAAAAACTTACACAACTGAAATTGAAAATACAATTAAAGAATTTCAAACTAAGGCTCAGTCCTACGCAGCTGACGCTGAAAACCAAACAGAAGTGACAAATCAGGCTAGACAAAAAGAACTTGAAACTATGCAACAAAATATTCAATCTTACAGAGAAACTGCTACTCAAGATCTACAAAAAAAACAGGTTGAAATGATGAAACCGCTTTATGAAAAAGCTAGATCTGCAATTGAAAAAATTGCTAAATCTCAAGGATATGACTATGTTTTAGATGCAAGTGCTGGCGGAAGCGTTATTATGGCAAACGGTAAGGATCTGATGTCAGAGGTTAAAAATGAACTAGGTTTTTAACATTTTTATTTTATTTATAATTGTCGAATCTAAGTTCAAATCCCATTGGTCTTTTTGATTCTGGAATTGGTGGTTTTTCCATTTTTACTACCTTAAAAAAAATTATTCCCAGAGAAAAAATAATTTATGTTTTGGATAACAAATATGCTCCTTATGGATATTTGACTAAGTCAAAACTTAAAGAAAGAAGTATTGAAATAATTAACTTTTTAATTTCTAAAAAATCTAAAACCATCATAATTGCTTGTAATACTGTCACCACTAACCTTATAAATTTTTTAAGAAATAAATACAGTCTTCCTATCATTGGTGTTGAGCCAGGAGTTGTGCCTGCCTCTTTGAAAACAAAAACTGGAATTGTTGGAGTTCTTGCTACAAGATTAACAATATCTAGCTATCTCTTTAAAAAAACATCAAAAAATATTATTAAAAATGTAAGAATAATTTCCAAAGAGGGTAAAAATCTTATAGAAATAATAGAAAACGATAAGATTGAAAAAAATTCTACCTTAAAAGTTCTGAAATCTTTAATTAATCCAATGATAAAAGAAAATGCTGACGTTTTAGTTTTGGGTTGCACTCATTATACTTTTCTGGTTAATCAAATTAAAAAAATAATAAAAAATAAAATGACAATAATCGATACAAGTGAGGCTATAGCTATTCAAACAAAAAAGATTTTAAATAATGTAAGATTAGTTTCAAATTCAAAGGAAAATAATTCTAATTTATTTTTTTACACAGGTAAGCCTATTAAAAGTAAAATTTTAATAAATGAAAAATTAAGAAAAATTAAAATCTAAATTATTTATACCATCCTGAATATTTTTTATAATTTTTAGCTATTCTCTCAATTTCATTTGTTATTAATTCCTCAGATATATCCTTTATTTTTTTTGCAGGAATTCCAGCATAAATAGAATTTTCCTCAGTTATTGTTTTTTGAATTAGTACGCTTCCAGCAGCTATTATTGAATTACTTTTAATTATTGAATCATCCATAATTATACTTCCCATTCCAATTAATACATTACTTTTTAACTCACATCCGTGAATAATTGCGTTATGACCGATTGAAACATTATTTCCAATTATTGTTGATGATTTTTGGTATGTTCCATGAACTACTGTGCCATCTTGAATATTAACATTATTTCCTATCCTGATTTTATTTACGTCACCTCTAATTACTGAACTGAACCAAACGGAGCAATTATCACCAAAAATAACATCTCCTATAATTGAAGAATTTTCAGCAAAAAAACAATTTTTTCCCCACTTTGGTTTAAAACCTCTAATTGTTTTAATTAACATTATATATAAATTTTTAATTTTGTAAATATTATGAAAAAATACGAAGTAAAATATAAAATTGATCAAAATGATAAATTTGCAATTTTTAATTTAAGTCATGAATTAAAAATTGACAAAACAATAAAATTTGAATCAATTGAGGATGCAAATAATTTTCCATTAGTCCAGAAATTATTTTATTTACCATTTGTAAAAGTTGTAGAATTATCAAATCTTGTTATTAAACTAGAACGATTTGATATTTTAAAGTGGGATGATGTGATAGATGAGGTAGGAACAGAAATTGAAAATTATTTAAATAGTTATAATTCAGATATTACTTTAAAAAATCAAAACAATAAATCTGTTACTTTATATGCAGAAAGTACACCAAATCCAAATGTAATAAAATTTGTATCTAATAAAATTTTAGCTAAAAAAATTTATGATTTTAAAGAAAATAAATTAACTAAAATAGATTTAATTGACGCTTTGTTTAAATTAGATTTTATTAATGAAATTTTTATTACTGAAAATTATATATCAATTACTAAAATAGAGGATTTTGAATGGAATGAAAAAGTTTCAGAAACAAAAGAGTTAATCAAAACTTATCTTAAAAAAAAGCTCAACGATTTTAGAAATCAATTAATCGAATTTAGCTCAAATAATAAAAACAAAAAAATTAAATCTACAGACATTACCTCAAAAAAAATTATACAAATTTTAGATGAATATGTTAAACCTGCTGTAGCATCTGATGGGGGTAATATCCTTTTTGATTCATACAATAAAAAAAATAAAGTTGTTAACGTAATATTACAAGGCGCCTGCAGTGGCTGCCCATCATCAACTATAACTCTTAAAAATGGGATTGAAAATATTTTGAAAGAAATGCTTCCAGGTGTTGTCAAAAACGTTATAGCTATTAATGAATAACTATTTTTTTTTACTTAAATAAAAATTTTTCACGTAGTTAGGTTCAAAATAAATTAAATTTTCAAAATCTTCATTTTTAAACTTTTTTTCAGACAACGAAACCATATTTTTTGAGGAAGGTAGCGATTCACTATCAGGATAATTGATTTTTTTATTTTTTAAAATTTTTTTGCAAATAT
>MDSW01076757.1_pt1 | contig 21981 bp, 17 predicted proteins | sample 811171 | NCBI WGS metagenome assembly MDSW01 (sample SAMN05326641, study PRJNA326480) | marine metagenome | isolation source: seawater | place: Atlantic Ocean: North West | collected 2012 | reverse complement strand
GCATTTTTGAGAAGACAAAAAAACTAATGGTCTTCAAAAAAATAAATGAATGCCACTGTAAAATTTGGAAAAAATCATTTTCCAGTATTGCTAGATGAACTAATTAGCATTATTTCCCCTCTTTACAGTGGCACATTTATAGACTGCACTTTTGGACAGGGAGGATATTCAAAAGCAATACTTTTAAATTTAAATAATAAGGTCATTGCAATAGACAGGGATAACAAAGCAGTTTTAAATGCAATTCATCTAAAGAAAAAATTTAAAGATAACTTTCATTTTGAAAATATAAAATTTAGTGAAATTAATACATTAAATTTAAATAAAGAAAATATCAAAGCAATCATATTTGATTTAGGTTATTCTAGTAAGCAAATTCAAGATCCAGAGAAAGGATTATCATTTCATACCAAAGGAAAACTAAATATGCAGATGGGTTTAAACGATATTTCTGCACATGAAGTTATAAATTTTCTAGAAAGTAAAGATATTGAAAAAATTTTTAAATATTTTGGCGAAGAAAAAAAGTCAAAAATAATTTCAAAAAAAATTTCTTTACTACGACAAAAAAAAATAATTAAAACAGAAGATCTAGTAAATTTAATTAATCAAAGCAAACTAAAGAAAAATTCAAAAATTCACAATGCAACAAAAATATTTCAAGCTTTAAGAATCTTTGTTAATAAAGAAATTAGTGAGTTGATATTTGGTTTAATTAATGCCTACAAAATTTTACCTGTTGGAGGTATGATTGTTGCAATTTCATTTCATTCAATCGAAGATAGAATAATTAAATTTTTTTTTAAAAATTTCTCTCAAAAAATATCTTTGTCAAGATACCTTCCTGATCAATTTGAAGAAAAAGAAGAAAAATTATTTAAACTGCCTAGAAAAAAACCAATAGTGCCATCTGAATATGAAAAAAAAATAAACCCTCCTTCTAGATCAGCGAAACTAAGATACGCTATAAAAGTTAAACATTCAGATAATTTTGATATTTTTACTGAAAAATTTAAGTATTTAATTGATATTGAAAATTTGTCAAAAAAATTATGAAAAATTTTTTTTTGCTGTCCTTGTTATTCTTTCTTATTATTTCTACAACATTAATTAAAAATTCAACGAAAAATACAGATAAAAAGATTTTTGAAATTAAAGAAAATATCAGAATATTAAAAGATAAATATGAATTAGTTTTTTTGGATTTTAACTATTTAAGTTCTCCAAAAAAATTAGCTGAGTATCAAGAAAAATATTTTGATCAAAAATTAAAACCAATTGATATTAAGGAAATAAATAAAATTCATTTTGAAGAGGACATTATAATAATTGAAAAATTTACAAAAAATGACTGATTATAAAAGCAAAAGTTTAATACTTGAAGACTATGAAGAAAAGTTTTCATATAATGATGCTAAAAATCAAGTAAGCATATCTTTTAATAGAGTGGCATTTATTTTTTTTATATTTGTGACCTTAGCAATAATTTTTTCAATAAAATCAAGCCATTTTGGATTTAAGGATGTAAGTGTTAAACAATTAAATATTAAAAAAAAGGACTATCGAGCAACTATTATTGATAGAAATGGAAATATCTTAGCAAAAACTATTAATATAATTAATGCAGGCATAAATCCCAACTTAGTAATTGATAAAAAAAAAATAATATTAAATCTAAAGTTAATTTTTCCAAAAAAAAATTTTGAAAAAATAGAGAATAAAATTTATGGCAAAAAATTTTTTTATATAGAAAAGCAAATAAGTCAAGACAAATTAGAAAAATTGATTTTACTTGGAGACAAATCTATTATTACAGAAGAAAAAATTTCTAGAGTATATCCACACGGGGATCTTTATAGTCATATACTTGGACAAATTGATGATGATAATAATGGAATATCAGGTATAGAGAAATATTTTGATTATGAATTACGATCTGAAAAAAATCCTATTCGGCTAAGTGTTGATACTGATTTGCAGTATTTAATTAGACAAGAGTTAATTAAAGCAAAAGAAATTTTCCAAAATGTTGGAAGTGCTGCAATTTTAATGAATGTAAATACGGGAGAAATACTCTCTATGGTTTCTTTACCTGACTTTGATCTTAATAAAAGAGAAAAAATTGATGATGTTAAATATATAAATAGAGCAACTATGGGTGTTTATGAGCTTGGATCAGTTTTTAAAACATTTACATATGCCGCAGGCATTCATGAACAAGTTATTGAACCAGAAACAGAGTTTAAAGATCTAAAAAAAAAAATACGTTGTGGAAAAAATACTATAGGCGAATATGATGATAAAATACCAAAAGATTTAACAGCTGAACAAATACTAATAAGATCTGGAAATATTGGGTCGGTTAGAATCGGACAAAAAATAGGTATAAAAAAATTAAAATCTTTTTTGGAAAATATAGGAGTTTTAAAAAAAATAAATTTTGATATTCAGGAAGTAGGATCTCCTATAGAATTTAAATGGGGAAAATGTAAACTAGCAACCGCTTCTTATGGACATGGTATAACCACAACCCCTTTGCAGCTTGCAAAAGCCTATTCAATTATATCGAATGGAGGTTTTTATATTGATCCAACTTTAATAAAAAATAATTCAAGTAAAAGTACTAAAAAAAAAAGAATATTAAAGGAAGAACTGTCGCAAAAAGTAAATACTGCTTTAAGAAAAATAGTATCCTCAAATGAAGGTACCGCTGAACAAGCTAATGTACCAGGATACGAAGTTGGTGGAAAAACAGGAACTGCACAAAAATCATACCAAGGCACTTATTCAAAAGCAAAAATAAATACATTTGTTGCAATTTTCCCATCATCAAAACCAAAATTTGTTTTAGTTACATTGCTAGATGAACCTAAAATTTCTAAAGAATATGTTTATAATTACAGAAATAAGAAAGGATCATATAAGGGAACACCTTTTAATACTGCCGGTTGGACAACTGTAGAAATTGCAGGCAAGATTATTGAAAGAATTGGACCAATTTTAGCCACAAAATACTAGGATTTTGTTTTTAACTATATGCTGTTAGGAAAAATTTTTAAAAATACAAACGAAAATTTTAAATCTCATAAGTTTTCAGAAATTCAATTTGATAGTAAAAAATGTAAAAAAGGAGATATTTTTTTTGCAATTAAAGGTAATAAAATAAATGGAAATAAATTTATAGCCGAAGCAATTAATAATGGAGCTAAAACAATTGTTTCAGATTTAAAAAATGAAGGATTTAGAAAAAATATATTATATTTAAATACTAAAAATCCTAGAAAGTTACTTGCTGAAACTGCTTCAAAAATTTATAAAAAAAAGCCAAAGAATTTAATAGCCATAACTGGAACTAATGGAAAGTCATCTGTGGCAAATTTTTTTATTCAAATACTAAAACAATGCAATAAAACTGCTGCTTCGATCGGAACACTTGGGATAAACTCAAAAAATATAAATATACCGCTAAATAATACTACACTAGATCCAATAAGCATAAACAAAATGTTAGAAAAATTAGAAAAAAAAAAAATAAAAAATGTTATTTTAGAAGCTTCCAGCCACGGTTTAAAACAACATAGACTTGATGGATTAAATTTTGATGTTGGATTATTTACAAATTTTTCTAGGGATCATTTAGATTATCATAAATCTTTTAAAAATTATTTTGACTCAAAAATGATTTTATTTAATAAGTTAATGAAAAAAAAAGCAAGAATAGTTTATGATAGCACCATTTTCGAGTCGAATAAAATTAAAAATATTTTAATAAAAAAAAAATTAAAATATTATACCTTTGGTAAAGACAAATCCGATCTTAAAATAATTGATCATAAATTTTTAGGAAACAAACAAAAAATAATTTTTACTTATAAAAATCAAAGATATAATTTTGAAACCGACCTAATTGGAAGGCTGCAAATAAAAAATTTACTATTGGCAGTTCTTGCTGCAAATCAGATTTTACCTATGAAAAAAATCATTAATTCATTAAATAAAATTATACCGGTAAATGGACGACTTGAAAAAATAGGAAATTTAAAAAATAGATCGATTGTTATACTTGACTATGCTCATACTCCAGATGCATTAAAGGCTTGTTTACAAAGTATAAAAAATCAATTTAAGTTAAGAAAAATATCCCTGGTGTTTGGATGCGGTGGAGAAAGAGATAAACCCAAGAGACAAATTATGGGTAAAATTGCAAATGAACTTTCAGACAAAATTTATTTAACTGATGACAATCCAAGAGGAGAAGATCCAAAGAAAATTAGACTTCAAATTAAAAAAAAAATTAATAAATCCAAAGTTATTGAGATCGCATCTAGATCTAAAGCAATTGAAAAAGCAATTCAAAATCTTAATTCCGAAAGTATTCTAGTAGTAGCAGGAAAAGGTCATGAAAATTATCAAGAATATATGACCAAAAAAAATTTTTCAGATAGGAAGTTTATTTTAAAAAATATTCAATTGAAAAATAAAAAATTACACAAAGATTGGAAATTAAATGTATTACAAGAAAAGTTAAATAAAATTCGATTAAATAGAATAAAAAAAATAAATAATGCATCAATTAATTCTAAAATAGTTAAAAAAAATGATATTTTTATTGGCATAAAGGGAAAAAATACTGATGGAAATAAGTTTGCAGACAAAGCAATTAAAAAAGGTGCCTCATTATCTATAATTGATAAAAATTATGGTCAAAAAAGTTCAAAAAAAATTAAAGTTAATAATGCCCTTAAATTCCTCTCAATTATTGCTAGTACTTTAAGAAAAGTTTCAAAAATTAATGCAATTTCAATAACTGGAAGTAGCGGGAAAACTTCCTTAAAAGAACTTTTAGGACAATCACTAACAAAATTGAGCTCTACATATTACTCAAGAAAATCATATAACAACAAATATGGAGTTCCAATAAGTTTATTTAACATTAAGAAAAAAAATATTTTTGGAATTTTTGAAGTTGGAATGAATAAAAAAGGTGAGATAAATCAGTTAACAAAACTGATTAGGCCCGATTTAGGAATCATAACAAATGTTTCTTATGCACACATAAAGAATTTTAAGAATTTATTTGGAATTGCTTCTGCAAAATCTGAAATAATAAATAATATTAATGAAGGTGGTACGATTATTTTAAACAAAGATGATAAATATTTTAATTTTTTTAAAAAAAAATCAATTAAGAACAAACTAAAAATAATATCATTTTCTAAAAAAATTAACTCTGATGTAATGCTAATCAAAACTATAAAAAAAAAATATAAATGTTTACTTTTTATAAAAGTAAAAAATAAAACAAAAAAATTTGTGATCAAAAAAGAGCTTTTACCATATATAGAAAATATATTAGCTTCAGTTGCTGTTATTTCTTTTTATTTTGATATAAAAAAAATTAAAGAAAATTTATTTTATAATTTTTCAGTTCCTGAAGGAAGAGGAGATCGTATTAAAATAAAAATTAATAATAAAAAAATAAATATTATTGATGAAAGTTACAATTCTAATCCTTCATCATTAAGATTTGCTATAAATAAATTTAATGAAATGAACGTAAAAAAAAAATATCTTTTATTGGGTGATATGCATGAATTAGGCAAATATTCAAAAAAACTTCATAAAGAAGCCGCAAAAGATATTAATAAATCTAATATCCATAAAGTTTTTGTTTATGGAAAATTTGTAAATGATACTTTTAACAAAATTACAAAACAAAAAAAAGGAAAGTTCATAAAAGATAAAAATGAAATAATTGATTTAATAAAAAAAGATATAAAAAATAATGGTTTTTTGATGATAAAAGGTTCAAATGCAACAGGATTAAATAAATTAGTTAAAAAAATTAAATTAGGAAAATTCAATGCTTTATAGTTTATTATTAAGTTTAGTCGAAAGTTATTCCTATCTTAATATATTCAAATATTTAACAGTAAGAACTGGCCTAGCTATGTTTACCTCTTTGCTAGTTGTTTTTGTAATTGGAACACCGTTTATAAATTTCTTTACATCGAAAAAAATACACGATCCAATTAGAAATGATGGTCCCTCAGAGCACATAATTAAAAAAATAGGTACGCCAACAATGGGTGGATTATTAATTTTGGCAGGTTTATTTTCGGGTATTTTACTTTGGGGAGATTTATCAAATCCGTACATTTGGTTTTTAATTATAATAGTTGGATCATTTGGTGCTTTGGGCGCTTATGATGATTATAAAAAAATTAAAAATAAAAATTCAGTTGGAATACCATCAAAATTAAAACTGTTCACTCAGATTTTGCTGTCTTTATTTGCAATATTATTTTTAACTTATTTTACTGAGTCTCCTGAATTAGAAAATTTATATTTTCCATTTTTTAAAAATTTAGTATTAAATTTAGGCTTATTTTACATCCCTTTTTATATGTTTGTAATTGTTGGTTCGTCAAATGCTGTAAATTTAACTGATGGTTTAGATGGACTAGCAACAGTTCCTGTAATTCTCGTAGCAGCATGTTTTGCATTTATTAGTTATGTTACTGGAAATATAGTTTTTTCTGATTATTTACATATTCCTTACATAGAAGGAGTGGGTGAAACTGCAGTTTTTTGTGGATCTATTATTGGAGCTTGTTTAGGTTTTTTATGGTTCAACGCACCACCAGCAAAAATTTTTATGGGAGACACAGGATCTTTATCATTGGGAGGGTCATTAGGTGCAGTTAGCATTCTTACTAAGCACGAAATAGTACTTGCAATTACAGGAGGTTTGTTTGTACTCGAAGCTGTATCAGTAATAGTACAAGTTATATCATTCAAGTTAACTGGTAAAAGAATTTTTATGATGGCACCTATCCACCATCATTTTGAGAAAAAAGGATGGCCAGAGTCAACAGTCGTTATAAGGTTTTGGATAATTTCAATCATACTTGCTATGATTGGTCTAGCCACACTGAAATTAAGATAATGCTTAATTTTAAAGATAAGAAAAAAAGCAAAAAAATATTAATCTATGGTTTTGGTAAGACAGGTGAATCTTGTTTTAATTTTTTAAATAAATATAATGAAATATTAGTTTACGATGATAATCACAAAGCTATACCAAAAAAAATAAAAAAAAGATATTATTTAAATATTAATAAAATTAATTTTTTTTTTTTTGACTACATAGTTATTAGTCCAGGGATAAATATTAATAAATGTAATCTAAAGTTATTTCTTTTAAAAAATAAAAGTAAAATAATAACAGATCTAGATCTATTTTATTTTAATAATTTTAAAAATAAAAAAATTACAATTACTGGCACTAATGGAAAATCTACTACTTCTAAACTTTTATATGAAATTTTAAAGGATCATAAATTTAATGTAAAATTAATTGGAAATATAGGAAAACCTGTTCTTAGTCAAAACTCAACAAACTCTAAAACAATTTATGTAATTGAAGCTTCATCTTATCAGATTGAGTATAGTAAATATTTTAAAACTGACTATTCAGTGATATTGAATATAAGCCCCGATCATCTGGAAAGACACCAGACAATTCAAAATTATGTAAAAGCCAAGTTTAAATTAATGATGAATCAAAAAAAGAAAGGTTACGCATATATTGGAGGTGATAATGCATATTTAAATAATTTGGCAATAAAAACAAAAGTAAATCCGAAAATAATTTTTTTAGATATCAGTAAATTAAATAAATTAAAAAATCACATTTTAAATCCATATTTTAAAAATTTAAACAATATGCAAAATTTATCTTTTATATTTGAGGTTGCAAAAAAACTTAATTTAAATACAAAAAAAATACTTAAAACTATAAATTCATTTCGTGGATTAAAGTTTAGACAGCAAATAGTATATAATAATAAAGATTTACTAGTAATAAATGATTCTAAATCAACTAGTTTTTCATCTAGTATTAATCTTTTAAAATCAAATAATTGTATTTATTGGATAGTCGGTGGCATGTATAAAAAAGGTGACAAATTTAATTTAAATAAAAATTATTCGAAGTCTATTAAAGCCTATATTTATGGAAAGAATAAAAATTATTTTATTAAACAATTTAGGAATAGATTAAAATATAAAGTATTTACAAATATTAAAGAAACACTAAAAGAAATAACCAGAGATATAAAGCATGACAAAATTAATAAAAAAAAAGAAATTTTATTTAGTCCTGCAGCCGCATCATTCGATACTTTTAAAAACTTTGAAGAAAGAGGTGCGTATTTTAATTACTTAATTAAAAGATTAAAAATTGTTAAAATTATAAATGCAAAATAAAGAATACTATCTTAATTATCTTTATGGATGGTGGAAAAATATAGATAAATCAATTTTATTTATCGTACTAAGTCTTTTTAGTCTGGGATTATTTTTTTCATTAGTTTCAACTTCATTAATTGCATCAGATAAATTGCAGACTAATAGTTATTATTTTTTTATAAAACATTTTATTTTTGTTGTTTTAGGATTATGTTGTTTGTTCAGTTTTTCTATATTCAATCAAAAACAGTTATACGATTTATCTAAAATACTTTTTATTTGTTTTTTTTTACTGTTAGTTCTTGTTCCTTTCACTGGTGTCGAAGTAAAAGGATCTAAAAGATGGATTGATATTGCTTTTTTGCCCCGACTTCAACCAATAGAATTATTAAAACCTTTTCTTATCATAGTTATTGCACTAGCATTAACAATTGGAAAATATCAAAATAAATACCTAAATTATTTTTTAAGTCTATTTATTGTATTTCCAGTAGTATTGTTTTTGGTTGCGCAACCTGATTTAGGTCAATCAATTTTAATTTTGTTAACTTGGCTAATATTAATATTTATTTCAGGAGTTAATTTATTTATATTTTTTTCTTTTTTGCTTATCTTAATTGGTTCAATATCTTATTTAATATATTTTGTTCCCAAGTTTGAATATATAAAAACAAGAATATTTTCTTTTTTAGATCCATCAAGTGGAAATAATTATCAATCAGAGAAAGCATCAGAGGCAATTATTGGCGGAGGTTTTTTTGGAAAAGGTGTTGGAGAGGGCACACTTAACAACAGGATCCCAGAGGCACATACTGATTATATAGTATCGGTAATTTCAGAAGAGTTTGGAATAATAATTGTTCTAATTATATTATTAATTTTCTTATTTTTTGCATTTCAAGTTGTAAAAAAAATTTCTCTAGAAGAAGATAATAAAACTAAACTTATTCTTATGGGTTCAATATCGTTATTAATATTACAAACTTTTGTTCACATAGGAGTCAATATTAGAATTCTTCCTACAACAGGTATGACACTACCATTTTTAAGTTATGGCGGTTCGTCAATTATAAGTAATTCTATTTTGTCTGGAATAATATTAAATTTAACAAGACGAAAAGTTTAGAACTATGAAAAAAATATTAATTTCTACCGGTGGTTCAGGGGGACATGTAATACCAGCTGTTATTTTATATGAACATTTAAATTCTAATTATGAAGTTGAAATTGTTACAGATCAAAGAGGTTCGAAATTTATTGATAAAAATTTATACAGCTATAAAATTATTAATGCACCTAATATTTCAAAAAATATAATTTTTTTCCCATTATCTATAATATTGTTTTTTATTTCTTTGGTTAAAGCCTTTGTGCTTTTAAAAAAAAACAAAATTGAAAGCTTAATTAGTACAGGTGGCCATATGTCATTAACATTTTGCGTTGCAGCTAAAATATTAAACATAAATATATACTTATTTGAACCAAACATTGTCTTAGGTAGATCAAACAAAATTATGCTTAGATTTTCGAAAAAAATATTTTGTTATTATGAAAATATAATAAATTTTCCCCAAAAATTTAAAAATAAAATTGTCATTATTGAACGTTTACTAAGAAAAGATATTTATAAATTTAAAAAAAACTCAGAAAAAAAATCTTCTTATTTTAAAATTCTAATTATTGGCGGGAGTCAAGGCGCATCTTTTTTTGATAATATTATAAAAGATGTAATAAAAATACTATCAAAAAAACATAAAATACATATATTGCAGCAGATATCTAACGAAATAGAAAAAAATAAGATAAAAGAAAAATATGATTCTTTAAAAATTAATTATCAACTGTTTAGTTTTGATCAAGAATTATTCAAAAAAATTTATGATACTGATCTAGCAATTACAAGAGCTGGAGCCTCAGCGTTATCTGAGCTAATATATTTTAACATACCCTTTTTATCAATTCCCTTCCCTCACGCGAAAGATAATCATCAATATTATAATGCAAAATATTTTTCAGATTTAAATTGTTGTTGGCTATTTGAGCAAAATAAACTTGATACAAATAAAATTTTAAATCTATTATTAGCTATAATAAATGATAAAAATGATTACTTTGAAAAGAAAAAAAACTTAAAAAAAATTAGTTCGCAAAATAATTGGAAAAAAATAAGTCAAAAATTAATTGATACAATAAATGAAAATTAAATTAGCCAAAGAAGAAACCATTCACTTTGTAGGAATTGGTGGAATAGGTATGAGTGGTTTAGCTTTGATTATGAAAGGTCTTGGATTTAGAATTCAAGGAAGCGATATTGCTAATAATAAAAATATAGATCGTTTAAGAGAAAAAAAAATTAATATTTTTTTAGATCAAAAAAGAAGTAATATTAAAAAATCTACTATTCTAGTTATATCATCGGCAATAAAAAAAAATAATCCCGAGTATAAAGAAGCAAGAAAAAAAAAAATTCCTATTTATAAAAGAGGAGAAGTTTTAGGTCATATCGTTTCTCTAATGAAAAACATTGTTGTTGCAGGTTCACATGGAAAAACTACCACAACATCTTTGATTTCAAGTATTTTTTCAAAAGCAAAGCTTGATCCAACTATAATAAATGGTGGAGTTTTAAATTCACTTGGAAATTCTGCTAAACTAGGAAAGAGTGATTGGTGTATCTTAGAATCTGATGAGTCGGACGGAAGTTTTTTAAAGGTTCCCACAACATATTCAATTGTCACAAATATAGATCAGGAGCATATGGATTATTATAAAAGTTTAAAAAATCTTAAAAGTAAATTTGCAAATTTTATAGATAGTACACCTTCATTCGGGAAATCATTTATATGTATTGACGATAAAAATATAAAAAACATTATAAAACACCTAAAGCATAAAAATTTTTATACATACGGCATTGATAAAAAATCTAATTATAAAATATTTAACATTAATCAAAAAATCGAAAAATGCACTTTTGATTTAAAAATAACTCTCCCTGGAAAAAAAATAAAAATAGTTAAGAATATAAAAATTCCTGTAATAGGAATTCATAACATTAAGAATGCCACTGCAGCGACAGCTATAGCAAGTAGCATTGGAATATCAAATGATATAATTAAAAAAGGATTAAATGAATTTCAAGGAGTTCAAAGACGGTTTAATAAGTTATTCACATTCCAACAAGCTTTATTTTTTGATGATTATGCTCACCATCCAACAGAAATAAAAGAGGTTCTGAGTGGAGTAAAAGAAGTATACAAAGATCGAAAAATTATATGTGTATTTCAACCACATAGAATTTCTAGAATAAAAAATTTACGTAAAGATTTTGCTGGAGCGTTTAAAAATGCAGATACTGTATTGCTTTGTCCAATTTATAAGGCGGGAGAAAATATTTCACTTGGATTTTCTTATTTAAGTTTTGCAAATGAATTAATTAATGAATCAAAAGTTAGATTAATATTTATACAGAATCAATATGAACTTGCTAAATTTGTCAGACAAAATATTTATGGTCATAAAATTGTGATAGGTATGGGTGCAGGCTCTATTTCTAGCTGGATGAGAAATTTACCAGGGCTTTTATAATGGATATAAAAGACATAGAAAATTTTTCAAAAAAAAAATTAGGAAAAGTATTTTTTGATCATAATCTTAATAAAGCTAACTGGTTTAATATTGGTGGAAAAGCAAAGATTTTTTTTAAGCCTGAGAACTTAAGTGATTTAATTGAATTCCTAAAGATATATAACAATAGGGGTAAAATATTTGTATTAGGGGCAGGATCAAATGTACTAATTAAAGACGGCACATTTGAAGGTGCAATAATTAAATTAGGCAAAAACTTTTCTAATTTGTCAATTTTAAATGATGAAATAATTATAGCAGGAAGTGGTGCACAGGATAAAAAACTTTCAGAATTTGCATGTGAGAACGAACTTAGCGGATTTGAATTTCTTTACTGTATTCCAGGCACAATTGGAGGAGGCATAAGAATGAACTCTGGTTGTTTTGGTAGAGAATTTAAAGATGTTGTTTTGTCAGTTCAGGCAATTGATACACTTGGTAATATTATTACAATACCAAAAGACAAAATCAAATTTAATTATAGAGAGTCTGATTTAAAAAAAAATTTAATTTTTTTAAGTGCATCTTTAAAGGGGCAGGCGAAGGATAAAAAATTAATAAGTGAAAAAATGTCATTACTAAAATCTAAAAAGAATGAATCTCAACCAACAAAAATAAAAACAGGAGGAAGTACGTTTAAAAATCCAATTTATCAAACTAATAAAAAAGTTTGGGAACTTATTAAATTATCTGTTCCACCAGACACACATTTTGGAGATGCCAGTATTTCTGAAAAGCACTACAATTTTTTCATAAATAATAATAAAGCATCTTATGAAGATATGAAAAAACTTATAAAATTTGTAAAAAAAAGGTTTTTGATTCTACGGGAATTAAATTAAGTCTGGAGATTGTATTAGTTGAATAAATGAAAAAAAAAATATTAATTCTTGCAGGTGGATTTTCAAAAGAAAGAGAAATTAGTTTATTAACTTCAAAAAGTATTCACAGAGTTTTAAAAAAAAATAATAATTTTATATCTAAAGTAATTGAGCCCAAAGGTGATCTGGTAAAAAAAATCAGAAAATTTAAACCTCATATTGTGTTTAACGCTTTGCATGGTCGCTATGGAGAAGACGGTTATATTCAATCAATATTAGAAAACGAAAAAATAAATTATACACATTCAGGAGTACTAGCTTCTTCCAAAGCTATGGACAAAGAAATTTCTAAAAAAATTTTTATTAAAAATAATATTTTGACTCCCAAATATATTAAATTTACTTTTAAAAAAAAAATAAATAAAAAAAATTTTTTAAATTTTGTAAAAAAAAAAGTTGGTTTTCCAGCAGTAATTAAACCATTAAACGAAGGATCAAGTGTTAATGTTTATATTTGCAATAAAACAAACATACTAAAAAAAATGAAAAATCTTGTAAGTTATAAAGAGATAATTATTGAAAAATATATTCCTGGTAGAGAGATTCAGGCAGCGATTATGGGCAAAATTAAGTTAGGAGCTATTGAGTTAAAACCGAAAAGAAAATTTTATGACTATGAAGCAAAATACAATCCAAAGGCTGAAACCAAACATTTAATACCAGTAGATATAAGTAACAAAAATTATAAAATACTAATGAGAACAGCGTTAAAAGCACACAATATTTTAGGTTGCAGAGGTATAACAAGATCAGATTTTAGGTTTTATAAAAATAAATTTTATCTTTTAGAATTAAATACACAGCCAGGAATGACATCACTTTCACTTGTTCCAGAAATTGCAAGATATAAAAAAATATCTTTTATGAAATTAATTGAATGGATAATTAATGACTCTTCAATCAATAGATAAAAAACTAACAATATTTTTTTATATTTTTATATTTATATTTTTATCAACGATAAATAATGCCTCACTAAATAAGAGCAAAAAAGAATTGTTAAAAATTGAAAACATAGAAATAACTGGATTAAATGAAAATCAAAATGAAAAAATTAAAAAAAGCTTAGAGTATTTAATAGGAAAGAATATTTTTTTTCTAAATCGCCAAAATATAGAGAATAGTTTAAATCAAATTCAATACATAGAAAATTATAAAGTAACAAAACATTACCCCTCAAAAGTACAAATTAAATTGCAAAAAACAGAATTACTAGCAATAGTTTATCAGGATAATAAAAAGCTTTATATTGGAAAAAATAGAAAATTAATTTCACTTATAGATGTTGAAAAAAATAATAATTTACCAATTGTATTTGGAAATTTTTCTAAAAAAGAGTTTTTCAATTTAAAAAATATTATTGATAAATCAAAGTTTGATTTAGAACAAATTAAAGAATATTATTATTTTCCAAGTAAAAGATGGGATATAAAATTGAATAATGAGATAACAATTAAACTACCTAGAAAAAATATTAGTAGTGCTTTAAATCTTCTCGATAAAATTTTAAAAAAAAATATTAGAGAGCAAAATAACATAATTGATTTAAGGGTCCCAAATCAGATTATTTTTTCAAATGAATAAAGAAAGATTTGAGACTATTTTAGATTATGGATCTTCGAAATTAAGAATTGGAACTTTTGATAACCATCATCCTAATAACAAATACTTTTTAAATGAAGAATTTCAAAATAATTTTAGTTTTGAAAGTTCTAGTGAGAAAATTCATAAATTAGTAAAAAAATTAGAAAAAAAACAAAATACACATTTAAACGATGTCAACATTATGATTGATACACCAGATTTTTTTTGTGTTGATATAGGATTAAAAAAGAATTTTAACAATAGGTTAGTTAAATCAAACGATATTAAACATTTATTAAATATCACTAACTCATTAATAAAAAATAATTATTCAAATATTAAAATTATACATTTTATTATAACAAAAATTACTATTGATAAAAAAGAGTTTGAAACTTTCCCAGAAAAAGAATTTTACTGTTATGAATTAATATTTGAAGCAAAATTTATTTGTTTACCAATTAAATTACTTGATGAGTTGTTTGAAAAACTTAAGATGAAGTATCTTTCTATAAAAAAAGTTTATTGTTCTAGCTATATTAAATCTTTTTGTTTTAAAGATTCATTTGAAAACTATCAAAATAAATTTTTTTTAGATATTGGTTATGAAAAAAGCTGTTTAGTAATATATAAAAAAAATAAATTAAAACTAATTAAATACATTCAGCTTGGTGGGAATCATATAACTAAGGATATTTCTAAAATATTTAAAATTTCATTAAATAAAGCTGAACAAATAAAAAAAAGTCTTGGCAATTTAAACTTAACCTTTTCAGATAAAATAAATGTAGATAGCATTAATAAAATTGAAAATTTACCAAAAATTATTTTTGATAAAAAAATACAGATTGATCTTTTAAAAAACGTCGTTTTTGCAAGAATTGATGAAATAATAAATTTAATTTTTGATAATATTAATGACTTAGATTTTATTGAAAGTTTAAATGATTCTATTCTAGTTTTTACTGGAGAAGGGTCTAAAATATTAAATAAAAGCTCTATAACTCTTAATAGTAAATTCAATAAATTTAAGGAATTAAATTTTTATAATGAAAATACAACTCTTGTTTGTGATTCAGGATACAAATTTATTTTTATGGATAAACCAAATGAAGTTACTTTAGTGCCAAAAAGATCAGACAAATATGGATTTTTTGAAAAAATGTTTAATTTTTTTAAATAATAATCGTATTTTATTGTAACATTTCTTGTTTTTAGTTTCTTAATAGTAGTCCATATAAATTGGGTATGTCAATTTTAAATCAAAAAACGTTAAAAAGTAAAATTTCATTTGAAGGGGTAGGACTGCATAATGGAAAAAACTCGTTTGTAAATATTTTGCCCTCAGAACCTAATACGGGAATAATTATCAAGAGAACTGATTTAAGAAAAAACAATATAATTGCACCAAGTATATTTAATGTTTCAGATGCAAATTTTTGTACTACTGTAAGCAATGAATATGGCGTAAAAGTTTCTACGATCGAACATTTAATGGCAGCTTTTTTTATTAAAGGTATAGATAATGCAATTATAGAAATTAATGGTGAAGAAGTTCCAATACTGGATGGTTCTTCCAAAGAATTTGTAAGAAAAATTGATGAAGTTGGAATCAATGAATCAAATTCACCAATTAAAGTTATAAAGATAAATAAACCTGTCGAAATAAAAGATGGGCCAAAAGAGATGTCAATACAACCTAATAAAATTAATTTGGAAATTGATTTTGAAATTAAATTCAATAATTCCTTAATTAATAAACAGAGAAATAAGATAAATGTTTACGAAGATGATTTAAGTGAAATAATTAATTCGAGAACTTTTTGTTTATATGAAGATATTGAAAAATTAAAAAAAATGAACCTAGCGCAAGGCGGAAGTTTAGAAAATGCAGTTGTTGTAAAAGGTAACAACGTACTAAATAATGGTGGATTAAGAAATCAAAAAGAATTTGTAAACCATAAGATACTTGATTGTATAGGAGATCTATTTTTGACAGGCTTTAAAGTTATAGGAAAAATTAAAACTGTCCAGGGCGGACACAAATTAACAAATGAACTTTTGAGAAAAGTGTTTTCCAATAAAGAAAATTACTCATTAATTGAAATTAAAGATAATAAAGTTCCGAGTGAACTGATTAGGACTCAATTCCTTAAATCTATAGCTTAAATCAACAATATAAATAATTGGGTATTTTAAATATTTCTGTTAGAAATAATTAATGCCAAATTTTTCAAGAGCTTTCTGTTTTCTAATTTTATTAATTTTAGCGGAATGTAAATCAGCTAAAGAGCAGAAGGATGAAATCGTAGAGAAAGATTTGGAAAAGCAAATGATTGAAGTTTATAAAGAAGGTCTTAAAAGTTTAGAAGAAGGAGATAATTTATTTGCAGCAAGAAAATTTAATGATGCTGAAATAATTTATCCTCAGTCAACATGGGCAGCACAGTCAATACTTATGGCAGCTTATGCATATTATGAACTAAATTTTTTAGCTGCTGCAATCGAAGAAGTAGATAGATTTATACTTAAATATCCTACTCATAAAAATATAGCTTATGCACATTTTTTGAGAGGAATATGCTACTTCGAGTCTGTTGTTGATGAAAAAAAAGATTTAGAACCTTTGTTAAAATCTAAAAGCGAATTTAAATTTATTATTGCTAATTACCCAAATTCTGATTTCGCAATGGATGCTAGTTATAAATTAGAATTAATAGACACTATTTTAGCTGCCAAAGAAATGTACATTGGAAGACTATACCTTGACAAAGAAAAATGGATTGCAGCAATAAATAGGTTTAAAAAAGTCGTAACTTATTATGATACCACAGTATATACCCCAGAGGCTTTGCATAGATTAGTAGAAATATATTACAGAATAGGATTAGTTGATGAGTCAAAGAAATATGCTAGCGTATTAGGGTATAATTACCAATCTAACCAATGGTATAAAGAAACTTATAAAATTTATAATAAGAATTATTCTGATCCAATATCAAAAATAAAAAAGAACAAAAAAAGCTTATTTGAAAAGTTTAAGTCATTGTTCTAATTATGGAAAAAAGTGAAATTAAAAAAAAATATCTCTTAAAAATTAAAGAATTAAATAAACACAATTTACTTTATTATCAAAAAAATAAACCAATAGTTTCAGATAGTAATTATGATCAATTAAAGAATGATATAATTGAACTTGAAAAAAAATATAGTTTTTTAAATTCAAAATTTTCACCATCAAATACCGTAGGATTTAAGCCATCAAAAAATTTTGTTAAACAAAAACACAGAGTAAGAATGTTATCACTTTCAAATGCATTTGATAAAACAGATTTAGAAAACTTTGAAAAAAAAATATTTAATTATCTAAATATAAAAAATAAAATTTTACTAGAGTATAGCGTTGAACCAAAGATAGATGGAATATCTGCATCATTAACATACAAAGAGGGAAATTTGGTATCTGGACTTTCAAGAGGAGATGGTACTCAAGGAGAGCTGATTACTGAAAATTTAAAAACAATTCGTGATATACCAAAAAAAATACATTCAAAAGATTTTCCAAAAGATATAGATATAAGAGGAGAAGTTTTTATCGATAATAAAGATTTTGAAAATATAAAAGAAAATTTTGCAAACCCTAGAAATGCTGCTTCTGGATCTTTAAGACAAAAAAATCCCGATGAAACAAAAAAAATTCCGCTTAAGTTTATTGCTTATTCATTAGGTTATTTTAAAAATACTAAATTTTTTAAACAATCAGATTTACTAAAAGCTCTTAATAAATGGGGCTTCAAAACAAGTAAATTTAATAAGGTTATATCAGGTTTAGATGAATTAGTTAAAAATCATAAAGAATTTGAGAATAAGAGATTTGAAATGGATTATGATACAGATGGATTGGTGTATAAGCTAAATGATTTTGAACTACAAAGACGTTTAGGTTTTGTAGCAAATGCCCCGAGATGGGCTATAGCTCATAAATTTTCTGCAGAAAGTTCTTTTTCACAAATATTAAACATTGATATTCAGATTGGAAGAACGGGTGCTTTAACTCCTGTAGCAAAAATAAAACCAGTAAACATAGGAGGAGTTGTTGTCTCAAATGCAACACTTCATAATGAAGATGAAATAAATAGAAAAGATATAAGAATTGGAGATACTGTAAAAATAGAAAGAGCAGGAGATGTTATTCCCTATGTTATTTCTGTTGATTTTAAAAAAAGAAAAAAAAATTCAAAAAAATTTATTTTTCCAAAAAACTGTCCTTCTTGTAACTCAAAAGTTATTAAAGAATATAATTCTCAAACGAAAAAATATGATGCTGTTAAAAGGTGTCCAGCAGAAGGTTATGAATGTGAAAAAATAGCAATTGAAAAAATTAAACATTTTATTTCAAAAGATGCACTAGGTATCGATGGACTAGGAAAAAAAGTAGTTGAAAAATTTTGGGATTTAGAATTAATAAGACTACCCCAAGATATATTTAAATTGGATTATAAGAAAATAGAGCAATTAGATGGATGGGGAAAATTATCAGTTTCTAATTTAAGCTATGCAATAGAAAAATCCAAAAAAATTACTTTGGAAAAATTAATTTTCTCTTTAGGAATAAGACATATCGGACAAGAAAACGCAAAATTAATTTCTCAATATATAAAAAACTTTGAAAATTTATTCAGCATATCATCTTCATATGATTTTAATTCTTTTTTAAATATAGATGGGATTGGTGAAACTCAAATTAAATCTCTAGAAAAATTTTTTTCAAATAAAACAAATTTGAAAGTTATAAAAGAATTAAATAATTATATGACTATAATTGAATCAGAGACAAGATTAAGTGGAAAGTTTAAAGATAAAACATTTATGTTTACTGGAAAATTAGAAGGTATAAGTAGAGCTGAAGCAAAATCAATTATAGAGAGAAATTCAGGAAAATTATTAAGCACTATAAGTGAAAAATTAGACTATCTTATAATAGGTGAGAATCCTACCGCCAGGAAAGTTAATTTAGCGAAAGAATTAAAAATTAATATAGTCAGTCAAAAAGATTGGGAAAAAATACTAAATTAAGCTTTGTAACCAAAATTTTTCTTTTTTATTTAAATATTTAGAGATTTTTTGATATGTTTGTAAATGATAAGATGAAAGGTATTTTTTTTCATTTTTATTGAGAAGATTATAATCAACCAAATCTGTATCGATTGGTGCAAATGTTAAATTTTTAAAAAAAAGTTCATTTTTTTTGCTTTCAACATAAATTAAATTTTCAATTCTAATACCAAACTTATTTTCTTCATAATATCCTGGTTCATTACTTACAATCATACCCTTTTTTAAAATTACTTTATTATATTTTGATATTGATTGAGGGCCTTCATGAACATTTAAAAAAAAACCTACGCCATGTCCAGTTCCATGCCCATAATCTAAATTAATTTTTTTAAGCCAATATCTTGCTTTTTCATCTAAGGCATAACCTTTGTTAGTTTTATTTAAATTTGAAGTTACAACCGATATATGACCTTTTAACACTCTAGTAAAAATATCTTTTATTCTTTTACTTTGTTTTTTAAAACAAATTGTTCTTGTTACGTCAGTAGTCCCAAACCTGTACTGACCTCCTGAGTCACATAGCAAAAGATCATTTTTATTTATTTTTCTATTAGTTTTTTTATTTGCTCTATAATGTATTATTGCACCATTAGGTCCAGATCCAGCTATAGTATTAAAACTTGGATATAAATAATTTTTATTTTTCTTTCTAAACATTTCTAATTTTCTTTCAACATCGATTTCTTTTAATTTTGATAATTTATGATTTTTCATCCAATATAAAAATTTTGTCAGAGCCACTCCATCAGAAACGTGTGTTCGTTCCATATTTTGAATTTCCAACTTATTTTTAATTGCTTTTAATTCATAGCAGGGATCTTCATAACTCAATATTTTAAATTTTGAATTTATTAATGATTGGTAAAAAACCGAACAAGAATTTTTATCAATACAAAAGCTTTTTCCATCTAAATTATTAATAACAGAAAAAAATTGATCATCAGTTTTAAAATTTATTTTATTATATATAGAAAATTTCTTTATTTTTTTTACTTTTAATAAATCAGAGAAGAGAAATATTTTATTATTTTTATTTATTATAGCTCTACAATTTGGAATTGGACTGTTAGGATTGTCATTTCCTCTTAAATTTAAGAGCCAAGCAACATTTTCAGGTGCACTAATAAAAATATTATCAATTGATTTATTATTAAGTATTTTAATTAATCTTTTAATCTTAGAACTGCTTTTTTCTCCAGTAACTCGATGACTTAAATTATAAAAATAATTTTTTTTATTTTTATTTTTAGACACTTGGATGGTGTCAATTAGATTTTTTTTAATTGGAATTAAATTACATTTATTACCAAAGTATTTTTTTAACATTAAATTATTGAAAAGATTGGGGTCAAAACCAATGTTTATTTTATTTTTATGATTTTTAAATATTGATGAAGGAAAAAATTTTGGAATTTCAAAAATTTTAAAGTTTTTACCACTTTGGATTTTTGCTTGAAGTGTATATCTGCCATCAACAAATAAATAGTTTTTTTTTCTTAATACTATTGCGAATCCTGCCGAGCCACTAAAATTTGATATTATTTTTAACCTATCTGGAAAAGCATATTCTGAAAAATATTTATCGTTTTTTGGTATTATATAACCATCAATATTGTATAAATTGTTTAGTTTTTTTAATTTATTTATTTTATTTTTTATCATTTAATTCTTTTTTGATATCTTATCCAGCCTGGACTTTTAATTTCATTTTCAAATTCTATATCTTGATTAAAATCAAAATCATCATTTTCTTGTTGTATATTACTTTTTTTTATATTTTCACTAGGCAATTCATCGATGAATCTTGAAGCTATACTTTCAATCCAATCTCCTTGATAAAATCTGTTCATCGAAAATGAAATGTTTGTTTGTTTTTTTGATCTTGTTATTGCAACATAAGCTAGCCTTCTTTCTTCCTCTAGACCAGCTTCTCCTTTTTCCTCAATTGATTTTTGATGAGGAAAAAGACCTTCTTCCCATCCTGGTAAAAACACAACATCAAACTCCAACCCTTTTGATGCATGCATTGTCATTAAATTCACTTTTTTACCCTCCCAATCTTTGTCAATAGATGTGGCTAGAGCCACATGTTCTAAAAAACTTTCTAAGTTATCAAATTCTTTCATAGAACTTAACAATTCTTTTATATTTTCAAGCCTACTTTCATTTTCTAAATCTTGTTTATTTTTTAACATTTGACTATATCCTGACTCATCCAATATTGTTTGAAGAAGTTTAATGTGATTTATTTTATTAGCATAATCAATTCTCCATTTTTCTAATAGTTGTAATAGCGAAACCAATCCTACTTTTGCTTTTGGTTTTATTTGGTTTAATTCAATTAGTTTTTTTGAAGCAAATTCAAGTAAAGTTTTATTATTTTTTGCATATTCACTAATTTGTTTAAGAGTAGCGTCTCCAATGGATCTTTTAGGAACATTTATAATTCTTTCAAAAGATAAATCATCTTTATTCTGATAAATTACTTTTAAAAAAGCTATACAGTCTTTTATTTCAG
>MDSW01112114.1_pt1 | contig 21984 bp, 27 predicted proteins | sample 811171 | NCBI WGS metagenome assembly MDSW01 (sample SAMN05326641, study PRJNA326480) | marine metagenome | isolation source: seawater | place: Atlantic Ocean: North West | collected 2012 | reverse complement strand
GGAAGAGGGGCCTAGAGTTATCAGTATATTTGTAGAATTGGAAATGAGTTGATCTGTAACGTAGACAAAACCAGCCTGAGCTCCGCCATTCTCGATATGTGCCATCGTGTGTCTAACATCAGATCCAATAATAAACTTATGTTGAAGTTGTTGCCATAATCCATGAGACATCAAGGCTTTTTTTGCATAGACACCTGCTGGTACCCCTTGCGGATCTGCAATTGCAATGTGCTGGATTTTTGGATTTAATAAATCTTTTAGCTTGCTGGGCTTATAAACTGAATCCAAACGAGCTATCACTGCAAGCTGATTCCCGAGAATATTATTGCGTTTAAGGATCGCCTTTTTTTGGGCTACTTCATGCGCCCAAGCTTTGTTTGCAGATATGAATATATCTGCATTGGCACCATGTAAGATTTGTCGTGCCAGTGTGGAGGAGCCAGCAAAATTGATTGTAATATCAGTGTCATATTCTTCCTCGTAATCGGCCTTGATTTCGTTGAGTACATCGGTCAGGCTTGAAGCAGCAAAGACCATCAAGTTGTTGCTTTTCTTATTTGCATCAACGCAACCACAGCAAAGATAAATGCTCATAATGAGCAACAAACGGATTCCCTTTGTCTGAACATATATTTGACGAAAAGCTGCTTTGATATTCATTTCAAATTCTTTTTTCTTTGATGCTTACAAGAAGCGCACTGTAGATGGCAATACAAATTGTGAGTAAAAAGATAAAATTGCGTGCGTTCCACCACGGTTCTTGAATCACCATGGCTTGTCTTAGTGGTGTGACTGCCATGGTGAGTGGATTCCACTCCGCCAGTTTTTCCATCCATGCAGGCATTGCTTTTGAGGGGACTAAAGCCGTGCTCGTGAAAAAAATAGGCATATTGGCGATGTGAATAAAAGCAGACATTGCTTCTTGACTATCCGTTTTACAGGCAATCAAACAAGACAAACAGCAATAGGCAAATCCAAATAAAATGAGGAATATCGATGAAGCTAATGTATTGACATTGAGATGAACTATTGCTCCGAGCAATATTCCCAAAATGATTACAATCACTGCTTGAAAAATGACACGAAATAGGTCGGCAATGATTTTACCGGCAACAAAAGAGCTGAGCTGTTTTGTCGTTATGATCATTCTTTCCAGAAAGCCAGTCTGACTATCACGAATAATGCTAATCCCAGATTGTGATGCGCCAAGAAGAACCGTCATTCCACAAATTCCTGGAAGTAAAAAGTCAAGATATTGTATTTTCCATGATCACTGCTGATGGGAAAACGTTGAAATAAAAAGCCAAAAAATGTCATCCATATCAAGGGCTGTAAAAAGGACAAAAACAAGATAACGGGACGTCGTCTTATGTGGAGTAGCGTTCTATTAAAGACGGCGTTAAAGATTATTCTTGTCATGATCCTCGCCTCCGTCCCCTGCCCGTTCCTCGTCTACCGTCTTTGACCTTTATCTCTTTAGGACTTTGATACTTAAAATCTGTAAGTTGCCGTAAAGCATCATATAAACCTTGGTCCATATTTTCAACAGTTTCGATACCGTAATCATTTTCTTTAAGCTTACCGATCAATTTATGACGCTCTGAATCATTTAAATATCCCCTGATTTGCAGCAGATTTTTATTTATGTTGAAGGTTTTCAATGGCACTACATTGGCTACAAGGCTCTTAAGTTTTGAAGTGTTAATAATGGGGGTTTTGAACTTCACCAGAAGTGAAGTTCTCTCTACAGATTGGAGTAGATGCTTAGTCTTACCCTGGTAAACAATATGTCCTTCCTCAAGGACAATTAAGTTGTCTGAATATTTCTCTACAAAACTTAGATCATGGCTTATTATGATGGCGGATTTATGCTCATCTTCGACAAGATATTTGATATAAGACCAGAACTCATGCTTACTACTTGTGTCTAGATTATTGGTGGGCTCGTCGAAAAGCATCAATATAGGCATTTTTATTAAGCCAATGGCTAGATGCAACTTCTGTAAATTTCCCCCTGAATATCTAGAGACTTTTTTGTCTGCTTGCGCTTCAAGATTCATTAATTGCAATAATTCACGCGTTCTTTGGAGGCGCGTTTGTTTTTTAAGTCCATACATACAACCAAAGTAATCAATCACTTCTTTGCCGGTCATTTCTAATTCCGTCGTCGGTTGTTGGGAAATGTATGCACAGTCAGGAATTAATTTGTCTATGCCTCGCTGTGCATTGATGCCGAGCGTGTCAATCCTGCCACGATCAATTTTTATCAAACCGCAAATACTTTTTAATAAAGTTGATTTGCCCGATCCATTTGATCCAACGATAACTGTAATGGCAGCTTCCTTTACTTGTATAGAGATATTGGATAATGCAGGTATTTTCCCTTTGAGGTATGTGCAATCAACATCTTTCACGTTGACAATTATTTTATCGTGGTTCGAATTATTATTTAATTTAATTGGCATGTACGATTGATTGTGCCGACATGCTGGCCTGCTATGGCAGCCTCAATGTTTTCTGGTTCAAGCCCATTGACAATTTGAAACTGAGTCACCAAGCGAGATGTTTTTAAAATATCTAATAAAACAGGGTCGAAAGGCAACGTTTTTAATTGCCTGGCTTCAAGATCACTCACGCTGATTTCATCGATAAATTGTGCATTGCTATTTGCTTTTGGATCTTCTGTATAAAGTCCTTTGACATCCTTGACTAAAACAACTGATTTGCAACCAAAGCATTCCCCTAAAATAAAACATCCTGCATCAGTACGGTGCTTGGGAATCCGACCTATTTCAGGGGGGTGTTCCCAAAGAGAATAAGGTGGTACACCATTAAAGATGACACCTGGTGCTGAGTGGATAAACAGAGGCAAAAGGTGCCCAAAAATCTCGGGCGGGATGGCAACAACGCCATGCGGTGCTAGCAAAGTGCCAAGAATATGGGCATTGCCAAGAGCATCTGCCACACTAACTTGCGCTAACACTCCAGTTGGTAATCCTAGGTCCAACCCAATAGACATTACATGGCGAGTTCTTGAACCTCCGCCAACTCCCAAGATTAACTTTTCTGTCTCTAGCAATTTTCCAATGGTATCGACCACTGGATGAACAATTTTGTGCCCTGCCTCAAGAACGGATCGTGCCCCAATTTTGACGACGTGAACCTTTGGAAGCATCCGAACAATTGGTGTTTGCTTTTCGGTGCTTTCCAGGAGTTGTTTGTCGACCAAGCTTTCACGCATCAACATGGAATTCATGTGATGCCTTGCATCTTTGTTGGTGATGTTTGAATTCATGGGTTTTAACCGACGTAGATTTCTGTTCCGACAGGCTCGCCATTGAGAGCCTTCGTGAGGTTGCCTTGTTTGAGGCCATTGATGACCCTGATGGATTTACGATGTTCAGCATGTTCCATCATCTCCAGAACGGCCCGTTCAACAACAACATCTTTGAGGTTCATTGCTTTAAGTTCAGAGGTGGATATTCTTGGAATAAATTTTGCATTCTTTTCTTTCTTTGGATCTGCTGTATACAAACCCTCTTCATCCTTGATGTAAATCATTGACTTGGCAGCAAAAACTTCGCTGATTAGATAGGCACCTGTATCTGTCCGGTTAGGTGGGATGCGCCCGATAGCCGGATTACGCTGCCAAAAAGTGTATGGCGGCATTCCAAAAAAGATAACTGCTTGTCGCTCTGCAAGGTAGAGAGGTAATTGAGGAAACTGAACAGGTTCAATAAATGGGATGCCTTGATCTGCCAAAAGGTAATGCAACATACGCGCATTTTGCATGCTCACAAATGTTCCAAGAACACTGAGAACTCCTGTTGGCATGCCTAGATCTATGCCAACGCTGTAAGCATGACGAGCTCTTGTTCCCGCACCAGTACCAATAATCATTTTGTGGTAAGGGATACATTGTTTCAATTCTTCAATGATTGGGAAAACAGCCTCTCTCCCTCGATCTATAAAACTTTGTCCACCTATCTTGACAACATTTGCAGTTGGCAAAATTTGTATCGTCTCTGGCTTCGAGGTTTGACTAAGGAGTTGCTCATCTGTCAAATCTCCCTTGACAAGAGCCTCTCCCAGTTATGTTAATAATTCGTTTGCCATTTTTTTGGGTTAGCAAAAGTGATCAAGTTCTACGCCATCAAGAATGTAGCTTTGCTGAAAAGTTTCCTCATACTCAAGAGAACCATAGCGACGCAATGCCCATTCCCTAAGCTGCTTCATACATTCTTTCTTTGTTGATTCCTTGATTTCTTGGCCTGCAAGTCCTTCTTTGCTTTCCCAAGATTCAATCGAACGTTTTGGTGTGTATGTTTCTTGCCATTTGGTTACCGTAATTGGACTGATACGAGTTGCTTGTTGTGCACAGAATTGATCAAGTAGTTCCTTTCTGTGTTCTTCTCCCCGACGACTAGGATGTCCTAAGGAGACAAGGATTTCACGCATTTTTTTTTCGCATGACATCTTTAAGGGTATGGTTATCTCGAGATACTCTACCAATCAAGAAGAAACCTCCATCGTGTACCCTTCTGACTTCGTTGATAACATGCTGTGTGGATAAAAGATGAACGGTCCTTGAGCTAAACGTCACTGAAACGCTTTGATTGCTAACAGGCCACTTTTGATTTGCATCGGTGGCGTGCAATGTTGGAATGGCTGCCGTCGAAACAATTACCCTTTTCTTGAACTCCTGTAGCATTTCGTTGGAAATGTCGATACCAACATAATCATTGACCTTCTCAATTACGAATTGTCCGATTTGGCCAGTTCCAGCACCAATTTCAAGGAAAGAACGTCGCTTGGAATTTGAGTAAAACTTAATTAATTGTTCGGAAATGGTCGAGCAATCTTGCTCCTTGAGTCCAGCTCTATGGTCGAAATTCTTTGCTTGATGGTCAAACGAAATCTGAAGTGTCATTTTTAACACATTCCATCAACTTCAACTTAGCGCTTGCAGCCAGAGGCGGGATCGCTTTGAGATTGATTTAATGATTGTGTCAGTAAGTGCCTGTTGCTATTGTTGTTAGAAAATTTGAACGTGAACAAGTTGTTTTCAATTGTTTTTAGCCTCGTGTTGTTATTGGCGGCTTTTTATGTCGTTTTGTTTGGCATTTTGGCTGGCCAGTCTTCATTGACATTGATGTTTGGGAGTCCGGTTTGGCTTACTGTGCTTCTATTGTCTTTTACTTTGTTGTTGTTAGCCAGCCTTGAAGGTTCTCAGATTGCGATTGTTAGTTTGTCTGACCGCAGTGTAGAGCAGCTTTCTGAGGTTAAAGGAAAGTATCCTTCGGCATTTTCGACGTTGCAATTGCTAGGCTCAAAAATGCGTTCACAGCAATACCTTGCTGGCCGTCAGTTTTTTGTGATTGTGACGGTGTTTGTGATTGCTCAGATTACATCGTTCCCACAGCTCAGTTATTTGCCTTTTTCGAATGTTCCTGTTAGTGATCTTCCTGATTGGATTAACTTAATCTGCTTTAAGCTTGGCTTCCTAGGTGCCTTGATTGTCCTTTGGACAGCGCAGCTTATTCCTCAATATTTTGCCAACCGTTATCCAGATTTATTTTTGAGTTTTCCTGGTAATTCGCAAATTGTTAGATTATGTCTGCTGATTGAATCCATCGGGCCTACCAAACCAGCTAACTGGATGAGTTTTGTGATTTTGAATGCTGTTAAGAAACATCAGCAGGGTTAAATCTGTTTTAAGGTTAGTTGTAATCCTTGCGAACTGATTGTGTGTTCCTAGAGTGGTTTTCCCAGTTTTTTGTGGTCTTGTTCTGAAACGATCTCGTTTGATAAGGTCAAGTTCTCGTCAGGCCTTTGAAGTGGCAAGCAGCCTTTTCGCGTTGATCAGTTCTGGCTGATCCGAAGCTGGAGAAATAAGTCGACGCTTTTTCGCGATGAATGGAATTTCGCAAAGTTTTGTTTTGATGGCTTGAGGAGTGTGTTTTGGACAGCGCTAATAGGCTGGTTCTCGAAGGCTTTTTTGTTGTAACGAGCTTTGTTTTAGGCTGGGATATGAGACAAATTGATGTCTAGTTGCTATCAACAGGGTGCATTGGAGCCTGTTCCTGTTATGACCTGTGGCGACATCTTTCGCATTATTATTGCTCTATTTATTCCTCCTTTGGGGGTTTTTACTCAAGTTGGCTTGAAGGGGCCGTTTTGGGTCAACCTTGTGATGTATCTTTTTGCCGTTGGTGCATTGGGCTTTCCGTTCTTGGCAGTGATGTGGCCGATTGCGGTCATTCATGCCTTGTTTGTGATTTTGAGTCGAAAATAAAATCCTGAGACCACATCAGCACTGTTTTTCATCAGTGCTGATGTGGATGGCGAGATGATGCTAATGAGTTTCTTAGATCTTTCCTGTGACCCAATAACGGACCCGCTCAGGATTTTGCTTGAGGTAAATGTCTACTGCTTCTGCTGCTGTGCTTTCCTGAGCTTGTAACAAGAGCTGGTCTAAATCTTCATTGGGCAGTTGGAAACGGCTGAGGAATTGAGTCACCTGGGGAACTGTTTGATCCAGACCGATACGCGCTAGGGCATGGATCCACTCGGTCCCTCCAAAGGCTCTTTTAGGATCTTTGAGAAAACGAAGTTTGTAACGAGCGAACATCCAGTGTGGTGTCCAACTTGTCGCGATCATCCAGTGTTGCGATTTAATCGCTTGAGATAAGACCGCAGCCATCGCTGCACTGCTCGAAGCTACAAGCTCCATCGGCTTCAGGCCGTAAAGTTTAAGGGCTTCAAGTGAGGCTTGATTGAGACCTGAGCCTGGATCAATCCCTTGAACGCGATTATTAAAACGGGCTGCGATGGCTGGTTTGGCGAGTTGTTCGATACTGTCCAAAACATCGGTTGGCACGTAGTCGGGCACAATCCAACCGAGTCGTCCGGTGTACATCGGTCCTAAATCGAGGACGCGGTCTCGAACCCTGACCCAATAATCCCGGTGGGTTTTTGGCAGCCAGGCCATGAGCATGAGATCTAGGTCACCGCGTGCGAGCGATTCGTACTGGATCCCGATATCGGCCATCACCCTTTCCACGGGAACGTTGAGTTGGTTCTCAATCAGGTTTGCCGCCATCAGACTGACGACTTCGGCATCGGACCAGGCAGTCCAGCCCAGCTTGAGTGGGCGACTGCCATCGTTTGCGCTATTGGCTCCGCCAGGTGATGTGTTGCTGGTGGCGTTCTCAACATCGCTGTTTGAACTTGTTGCGATGTTGTGTAAAGACACACCAGCCAGGCCAACTCCTGCGGCCAGAACGGAGCGTCGTCGCCAGCGTTCTCCTGAACTCATCCCAGCCTCCAGAGATTAAGCATGTCTTGTAAGCGTTCCGGCACTGTTTCCGACGGTGGAGTGCTCAGACTTTGCGTCAGCCTGTCGAGGATCACGGCCAAAATCACCACGGCCATGCCTCCTTCAAATCCAAGGCCAATATTCAGCTGCTGGATTCCTCGCAATACAACATCTCCCAATCCACCCCCACCAATCATTGAGGCTATGACCACCATCGAAAGCGCCAACATGATGGTTTGATTCACGCCAGTCATGACGGTTGGTAAGGCGCTTGGCAGCTGAACTTTGCGCAAGAGTTGTAGTTCTGAGCATCCAAATGATCGGCCCGCTTCCATGAGGTCATTTGGAACTTGCCGAATCCCTAAAACTGTGAGGCGGACGACGGGCGGCATCGAGAAAATTAGCGTCGCAATAATGGATGGAACTGCACCAGTGCTGAAGAGCATCACAGCTGGGATGAGATAAACAAAGGCGGGCATCGTTTGCATCAGATCGAGCAAAGGACGGGTGATTTGCCAGATCAAGCGTTGCCGTGCAGCCAGAATCCCGAGCGGTAGGCCAATCAAAAGTGCTAGCAATGATGCCGCTAAGACCAGTGCCAAGGTGCTAATCATTGGCGTCCAAAGGTTCATAAAAATGACCAGATTCAGCCCGATTAGGCTGAGAACCGCAAAACCACCATTGACACGCCAAAATCCAAGCAGTGCCACAATCAGGGCTAGTAACCATGGTGGAGGTGTGATGAGGACTTTTTCGCAGATGCCTGCCAAAGCCAGGATGAACAGATTGATTGCATCGAACAGAGGCTGCCCATAGCTCAAAAGCCAGCTCACGAAATGATTGGCGGCTCCGCCGATTGGACCTGCTTGACCGATCAGCACCGCCAGCAATGAATGCGTCATGGAGTCCTCAACGAACGCAGCAGAGTGTTTGCTGTGACGACTCCGATGAAATCTTGCTCTTCGGAGATCACAGGCACGGGCTCTGTGGCAGCTGCAACGACTGGAATGGCTTCTTGGAGAAGCGTGTTGGCATGAAGGATTGGCTTTCTTTGATCTTGGAGATCCGGAACAAGTCCTTCTGCGGGTTGCTCAGCGATTGCCCCCACGCTGATGACGGCACTTGGGTCGACCTCCTGGAAGAATTGCCGGACGGCTGGATCGTTTGGATGACATAGAAGTTCTTCTGCAGAGCCGCATTGCAAGAGGCGTCCGTCTTGCATTAACGCAATGCGATCACCAATTCGAACGGCTTCATCAAGGTCGTGAGAAATAAAAACGACAGTACGTTGCTGTTCATTTTGAAGATCGAGCAGCAAATCTTGCATGTCTCGACGAATGAGTGGATCGAGGGCGGAAAAGGCCTCATCCATCAGGAGGATTGGGGGGTCTAGCGCGAGTGCACGCGCTAGACCAACACGTTGCTGCATGCCACCGGAGAGCTGGGATGGACGGCGGTGCAAATCGTTGCCCAGTCCGACTCTCTCCAAAGCCTGACGGGCTCGTTCTTGTCGTTGACCTTTGGGCATGCCGGCCACTTCTAGTCCGAAGGCTGCGTTGTCCAGTGCGGTTCGCTGCGGAAAAAGAGCAAAAGACTGGAACACCATGGCCATCTTTTGGCGCCTTAGGGCGATCAAGTCGCTTGGGGGTAACGCTTGAACGGCCTGACCCTCGATTTCAACACTGCCGGCGGTGGGGTTGATCAGGCCGTTGATCATCCGTAACAGCGTTGATTTGCCTGATCCAGATAGACCCATCACAACAAAAATTTCCCCCTGCTTGATCGTCAGGGAAACATCACGAACGGCAACGCGATTGGCCGTATTGAGTAGCAGTTGCTCGAGCTTGCTTGCACAACCTTCTTGGATCGTCTGATGGGACGACTCTCCAAAAATTTTCCAAACCTCGCGGATGCGGATCAATTCCCCCATCCATGCTGAGCGACGGTCTTGAAAGCTTAGGGGTGCGGGTGTCTTGCGCTGGGATGGAAAGGCTTCTCAACAAAAAACGCAATGCGTCGAATCCCTTCTGATGCAGGGCGTTCCAAGAACTTCAATATGTTCCAATAGTTTTCATCTGTATTGAAGACTGACATCTCTGTCTCTCGTTGATAAGGTTGGTGCAAGCCTGCGCAGTGATTGAGCTGTCTGGTCTCAGCATCACCCATTAAAAATAAACATGAAATGCAACATGTTTATTTTTTTGGTTGTTTTGAGGTAACTATTGAGGCAACGGAATGACGACAACGCAGAATCCTTCTTCTTCTGCTCAAGCTGATCATCAACGTTTTGGCGATTCTCCTGAATCTGTCAGAGAAACTGATCATTATCAGCAAGAATATATTGAAGACTTTGCGGATCGTTGGGATCGTTTAATTGATTGGGATGCCCGTGCTGAAGCAGAGGGTGATTTCTTTATCAAGATTCTGCGTGAGCATGGCGCTCGCTCTGTCCTTGATGTTGCGACGGGCACGGGGTTTCATTCGGTGCGCCTGCTCAAGGAAGGGTTCGACGTCGTGAGTGCTGATGGAAGCCCTAATATGTTGGCACGGGCGTTCAGGAATGCTCGTGCCCGTGATCAATTACTCCGAACGGCCCAGGCAGATTGGCGTTTCCTTAATCGTGACATTCATGAGGAATTCGATGCCGTGATTTGTCTAGGAAATTCTTTTACTCACTTGTTTAAGGAGAAAGACCGTCGAAAGTCCCTTGCTGAGTATTACGCGGTTTTGAAGCACAACGGTATTTTGATTTTAGATCATCGCAATTATGATCGTTTGCTGGAAGGTGGCTCTGCGGTGCGTCAAGGCAAAGGCAATGTTTATTGCGGTCAAGATGTAGAGGTCGGGCCTGAGCATGTGGATGAAGGACTGGCGCGTTTCCGTTATGCTTTTGGTGATGGTAGTACTTATCACCTCAATATGTTCCCTTTGCGCTATGGCTATGTTCGGCGTTTAATGCAGGAAGTGGGTTTTCAGAAAATTACAAGCTTTGGAGACTATCAACGAGGCCTCGAAAATCCTGATTTTTATGTGCATGTGGCGGAAAAAGAATATCGTTTTGATGACAATTCAGTCTCGGATTGAAGTTGATGAGCATGCCTAACAAAATCGCCGATGCTGATGGCGTTGCAGCAGACTATTACGACAGTAGTGATGCAGATCAATTTTATGAATTGGTTTGGGGTGGTGAGGATATTCACATTGGTCTTTACGACAGTCCGGATGAACCGATTGCGATTGCGAGTGAACGCACGGTTCGTTCTTTGATGCAGTTGGCCTCACCTCTTTCAGAGGGAGGTTGCATTGTCGATCTTGGTTCTGGCTATGGAGGAGCCTCACGGCGCTTGGCCAAATTCAGTTCGCGCCCAGTTCAGGCCGTGAATATTTCTGTGGTGGAAAATCAACGACATCGCCGCCTGAACAAAGAGGCCGGTCTGGACTCGCGGATTACTGTTCATGATGCGTCCTTTGAGCAGGTCCCTCTCGAGGATGGATGTGCCGATTTGGTTTGGAGTCAGGATGCAATCCTTCATGCTGGAGATCGCTCCCGGGTGATGGCTGAGGTTGCAAGACTGCTTCGGCCAGGCGGCTGCTTTGTCTTCACCGATCCAATGGCGGCAGATGGTGTGGCGATGGATCAGCTAAAACCGATCTTGGATCGGATTCATTTGCCTGATCTGGCTTCACCAGATCGCTATCGCATCTGGGGAGAAAAGGTTGGGCTAACGCGTGATGTGTGGAATGACAAAACCACCATGCTTGTTCGTCACTACAGCCGTGTGCGAGAAGAGACAGCCAAGAGACGGCTTGAGCTTGAAAAAACGATCAGTGCTGATTACCTCGACCGTATGAACGTTGGTCTTGGTCATTGGGTTGATGGCGGTGAGCAAGGACGCTTGAGCTGGGGGTTGATGCGGTTTCGGAAAGCTGCCTAATTAAGGACCAGGTTTGCGTGGTTGCCGCTGCTGAGCCTCTTGAGATGGATTGTGTCCTGTGATTTGGCGATCCGTACCTTTATTGCTCTGCTCAGTCAGTTCAACCTCTCGTTCTAAATCGACCCATGGCAATTCGTCGTCATAGTCATAATTATCAGGAACTTCGTCACCTTCGACAATTGACATTTGAAGGCGTTGTACTTGAATTTGAAATTCAAGGTTGTTCATTTCAGATCCGATTAAGTTATTGATTTTGTCTTGAATGATTTGCACCTGTTTGTAGCTAGGAGTTTTTGGATTTGTCACGCGGACCACGAGCTTGACGACTGGCGAACGACCTTGTTCCCAGAAATTGGGCCAGTCAAAGCTGATGCCATTTAGGGCTAATGACTCATTGGCGCCAAATGTAAGCGTCTTGTTTTCAAGGAAGTCGCTGATAATGAATTCAATCCTCTCTTTTGCAAGGTCTGATCGTTCATCATAGAGCTTTGCTACGAAGCGTTTGTGAAGGGGAATTGTGATGATGACTGAGAGTGCTAAAGCGCTAATAAATGGTATTTTTGTGCGTCGACTTCGCAAAAGTTGGCTGCGAAGGTAGGGTTCTCGTATGGCGAGAACCGTGAGGCTACCAATCAGAATTCCAAAAAGATTGGCCGCAAATAGTAAGCCTGATCCCTCTGCTTTCCCCCAGGCGGCACCAGCGATCATTAAACCCATGACACAGACGGGAGGAACAAGAGCAACGGCAATTGCTGTCCCTGCCATGGAACTGACTGTGCTGGGCCTGACTTTGGCGTAGGTGGCCATTGCTCCAGCGACAAGTGCGATGGCGAGATCGATCAGGTTTGGATTGAGCCGCCCAATGATTTCATCTGGCAACTTGTCCAGTAAAAGAAGGCCTCGTGTACCGGCCATGAGACCGATGCACAAGGCCAGCAGGGTGGTGATGACGAACCCGATCGCCAGAGTTTGAGAGGCGTTTCGCAAGAGTCGCCAATCTCCAACAAGAATGGCGAACACTGTGGTGCGTAACGGCATAATCCAAGGCGCTACAACCATGGCACCGATCACCACCGCCGAGTTGTTGGCGAGAAGCCCAAGAGTGGCGATTAATCCAGCACCGAGCGTTAAAACAATGAAAGGCTCATTGAGTTCGGCATCTTTGTCGTAGCTGCGGTGGAGCTCATCAAGCCGATGACCTTCTTCGAGCAGATGGTTCTGATTAATCGCCACAGGACTTCAAAGCGGTCAGCTCCGGCCCCCGACGATCACTGGTGGCATCCCTCCAGTGCTGCCGGGTAGGGCAGGGACGACTTCTGTCTGTCCATCCCACTTGTCGAGGAAAAGCTTGAACAACACCTGATCATCAAGACTTTTGTTGAGAGTGTCGTAACGGATGGCTTCCTGCTCGGCAATTTTTACCTCGGTTTGGGCGCGAAGAAGTTGTTGTTCCGCAATCTGCTTTTGTTCAATGGCTGCTCGGTATTCCTCTGCAATTTGGAGGCCAGTGAGATCAAGCCCTCTGACTTCAACGTAGTCAAATTTGTCCAACTCCTCGGCCACGGTGCGTTCGACGAGTGCAGAAATGTCGTTCCATTCCGTGGCAATTGTCACCAGTTCATACTGAGAGAACACTGATTTCAACGCTTTGAGTAACGATGGTTGGATGATGCGTGGATAGACATCACGGTCATTGCTCGCGATTGTTCGATAGATCCTTCCCGCTTCGTCTGGTCGGACGGCGTATTTGACCGTGGCGGTGGCTTCGATCACCTGTAGGTCTTTCGTCAGCGTGGCAAATTCTTCTGGTCGCACCTGGGTTCGGACGTCGAATGGATAGACCGTTTGCACAAGTGGGATCTTGAGGTTCAGGCCCGGTAGACGCGAGCCACCACTCACTTTGCCAAGAGTGGTCACGACGGCCACTTTTCCTGCGGGCACGATGAAGAGGGCCTGGCCGAGCAGAAGCAGAACGCTGAGCAATGTGGCTACCACCAACACCAGGCCATTGCCTGGGTCGTTGATGGGGCGTGGAGTTTGCATTGTGCTGCCTGGCATTGTTTCCATGATGATGTCTGGTCTATCGCCGCATCGGTGCCGTCCAATCGACATAGCGCTAGACCAAAGGAGTCTTGCTTGCTCCGATGGTTGCTCAGAGAGGCCGTCAGCTTGACTGGCTCCAACTGATCCAAGCTGTGGGTGTCGTCGCGATTGCAGTCATTCTCGTGAGGATCGATCTTCGCCAGCAACACAACAATCGTATTCGTACGCTATGTGCGGATTACTGGGGAGCACCTGATGGGGGCGAGCAAGAGCGCATAGCCTGGGAGGAGACCAAACGTCTTGTTGGGGCGAACACGCTTGAGATGCTTAGCTTCTGCAGGTTCTACGGTGATCAGTAGTAACTCCCTGAACTGACTAGGCACTTATGCAATATCAGAACCCAGTTGATGTTCCGTCGTCTGGCAATGTCTGGATTGATGGATTAACGGATGGATATCGCTGGGGAACCAATCCAGGAGATCGACAGGTTGGTTATACCTTCATTAGTGACACTCGTGAGAAGCCAGGGGGTGAATTTGGTGGATACCCTTCGTGGGGTTGGAGTGAGCAAGAAAGAAAATTAATGGAAGGCTCATTGAACACGATTTCCGATGTTTGTACTCTTAAATTTGTAGATCGTGGTGACGATAATGATGATGAAGTTGAAATCTGGTTCTATAATCTTGATAGTCGCAGCTCGGAGGATAGTTATGGATTTGCGTATACCCCGGGCAGTGATCCTGATGAGGGCTTAGTGGCAGTCAATTGGTCCACATATCAGAACAACGATGGCACTTTTAAACATTCTATTGCTCCTGGAAGTTTTTATGGCATTACGTTTTTGCATGAGCTTTGTCACGCTCTTGGCTTGAAGCACCCTCATGATCGAGGGCTCAATGGTCAACCACGTTTCCCTGGTTTGAATCGTGGTTCCAATGAGTTCAAAGATGCTGGAGATTATGGACAAAACTCTCATCCATGGACCCAGCTAAGTTATGTTGATAAAGGCTCACGCAACGGCCTTGTCCCCAACAAAGCAGCTTCCTATGGATTCCTGCAGACCTTAGGCGCCTTGGATACGGCGGCAATGCAGTGGTTGTACGGCATTAATTCTAAGACTGCGCTCGGTGATGATGTTTACCATTTGCCAACCAAGAATGAAGAGGGCACTGGATGGCGATGCATTTGGGATGCAGGCGGTACCGATTTGATTGACGGATCTAAAGCTCGCAAACCAGTGACCATTGATTTGCGTAATGCAACTCTTGATTTTTCGGATCACGCAGGTGGTTACGTGAGTCGCGTCGAAGGCATTTTTGGAGGTTTAACGATTGCACATGACTGGGATGGTGAGAACGAGGGTGATGCCGCCGGCATCTGTATCATTGAAAATGCTATTGGCGGAAGGAAGGCCGATGTTCTGATCGGGAATGCAGCAGACAATGTTTTAAAGGGGGGACGTGGTGATGATGTTATTTATCCTCGTGAAGGGAGTGGAAATGTTGCGAAAGGTGGTAAAGGTCGTGATCAGTTTTGGATTCAATCTGAGGATGATTCGCATGTCACAATTAAAGATTTTTCCAAGCGTCACGATCGGTTAGTCTTCGACGGAGATCGGTCAAAATTGACGATGCGCACCCGTCAAGGCAGTACGGATTTGATCATAGGTGGTGACAAAGTGGCGAAAGTTAATAATGTGACGGGTCTTTCTTTAGAGAGTCATTTTAGTTTTGATGGTTTTGATTCTCTTTCCGATTTGATTTAGGACTGACTAGGGCTCAGAGTTTCACTTGTATCACGAAGAATGTCTGCTTCAATCAGTTTGGAGCGCATTTCACATTTTCGGCAGATGCGTGTGTCCAGTCCAAAGAAATTGAGCGAAAGGGTCCTGCCACAGCTGCTGCATTGACGCGTTTCCGCTGGAGGGGATTCATAGCTCATGGGTGTCTCCTCTTGACAGTCCTATCAAGCACTGTGCCACCCCGTTTGCTTTCAGGCATGAACCTCCTCATGGTCTCCTTATGGCTGCAGTCCATGTTCTGACACTGCAGCCACCCTGGCTTTGTGCTCAGAATGAATTTAATCGCAGTTCCAGCGATGGGAAAAGAGACAAGACCAAGAGCGCCGGGCAAGCGCAGGCGACCTGAATCGCGGGGTATCCCGTTGGATCAGGTCTCGCCCGCCGTGCTAACGGCGACACGAGATGTGGCCTTCACCCTTGAGCAGCTCTCGATCGAGCCTGAGCCTGAGGAGGTGCTTAAGGCTGTTCTTGATCGAGCTGAACATCTCGAAGAACAGGCCAGTGGGATCACGGTTTTTGAAGATTAAGCTTCTTGGATGACCAAGTATCCATTTGGAGTGAGATCTGGTTTGGTCAACCGACCTGGCAACAAGCCGATCGTCTTTGTATAGTAATGAGTAAGCAGTGAAGCCCTAGAAGTGGGCCGACTCGGCTGAGATCAAATAAAAGTCCATTTCGAACCATGAAACAACCAAAATCACCTCATCCGAGCAGGGTGCTTCCGTCATCGCATGACTGTTCTGAACCATCAAGTCGAAAGAAAGACAATCATCGACCTATTTCTCCTATGCACCAACTGGTTTCATGGGAGGATATTTTGGGTCGTCGTTAATTCCTATAAAAGTGTGCTTTTTTTTCACGCGACTCACAAGTCTTACTTTCAAAAATTTTCAGTTAGCCTTGCCGCAGATCTTAAGTTATTCTCAAGCCAATGAAGACCTCTGAATGGTTTGATTGGCAGTGATTTATAGAACAAATCCATAAAAGCTTCAAGACTCTTGGCTTGTTCTGCTTAATGCCCATGGACCGCTTTTAACGTTTATGCTGATCGAGTGATTTATCCCAAAAATTCACTCATGACTACTTCAAGTCAACTTCTCTTCAACGAGTGTCGTTTATGTTCGCTTTATTAATTCTGTTGATGTTGGGTTGATCGCTTCTGCCACCACCACGCAAGTAAAAATATGATTGTCATCATGAGATAGCCAAGACTCCATTTGGCTCCGACGCCCCAGCCAAGTTGTAAGACGCTATCTGTTTGGGTCAGCTTCCAAGCATGAATGACTCCAGTCCAGGCGCAAATCGACCCGATTAAGGTGATCAATGCAGCCGCAAAAAACCTTTGTTCAATAATATATACTAGCATGGCAGATATTAACATAGCGGTAACAATTTGACCTTGCTCAAGGGCGAATGCTCCGGCGGCCCATACGTCTGCCTGTTCTAGATTGAGCAGAATTTGGGTCGAAAAAGGGTTGTGTGGTTGCCCAACACCAGCTGCCCTTGCTCCAGCTTTGATTAATTGCGCCCCCCATCCAGCAAGACCGGGCATCAGGCCAAATACCACAGCAGGAGCATGATGCTTCGGTGTGGTTTGAAATGCTTGTGCTGCCATCACGACACCGATGTAAAGGATAATCGCCATACCTGCTTCGATCGGCACAACTTCGCCAACAATGCCAAATAACCCGACAAAGCAGGCGATCGCTATCACAATTCCATCGAGCCAGGAATAGCCGATTCGAGCTCCCATATCTTTCCAAGCAGGGTGGCCGATATAGATCGTGGTAGGAAAGCAAGATCCAAACGCGGCGGCTAGAATTGTTCCTAAACCGTTAACCATAAGGGAACTGCATACGGGATAGGAATCGCCGGCGGCTTCAGCGCTGTCGATGTTTTGCAAAGATCCCAGCACATTGAAGAGACCCATCGGGACGATGACATTGATCCAAGGCAAAAGCTGTCCGCGAGCACTCCAGAGTTCGCCGACTTGCAGTTGTGGTGGATGGAGACCGATGAGATTGAATTGTGTCTCCCATGTAGATGCATCGTGATGTAACAAACCGGTCGCCCAAGCCATTGCCACACCAATCATGATTGCGAGTAGGCCGCCTGGAATTGGCAACTTAAGCTTGCCGTAGTAAGTCATCAGAATTAATGCCAAGACTGTGAGTCCAACAATTGGTTGGGCATAAGTACGAAGAAGAAAACCAAGAGCGATATACCCCAAAGCAATCCCAGCCAGTGTTGACAACAATGCAGCACGTGGAAGCCAGCGTCTGAGTTGATCTGCACACCAAGCGCCTGATGTTTCAATCAGTCCGGATCCAAGGCAAGCGACCATGCCAGCCTTCCATGAAAGTTGAACAGCAGCGGCTTCATCAAGTCCCTGACCCAGGGCTGTGATTTTGACCGGAAGCATGACAAGGAAGATATAGGCAAAAAGGCTGACGGTATTGATTCCATAAGGAAGAGCTGTGCGGTCAGATCGAGATTCTGCACGCCCAAGTCGCGTCGCTTGCCATGCGTAGAAGATATTGCCAAGGAGGATGCTGAGTCCCGTAGCTGGTAAGATTGTTCCAATAAGAAGGGAATCTGGATAGCCGAGAACCCCCCGGCATAGTTCTAGAATTAAAAGGATTTGTATGAGATTATCGAGAGCGAGACCAAGAAATCCATCGATATCTCCACGAACAAACAATGACATCCCTTTTGCTTTCATCATTGTTGCCATTGCCGCATCTTCTCGGTTTGTCTGAATGTTAGAGATCTCGATGTTATCCTTTAGCGTATGAGGTAATTATTCTAGAATTTAGCTTCGGTCGCGGCAGGGAAGACCTGGAAGGAAAGAACGACAAACCGATTTTGGAGGTGAAGTCGTTGAGGTGCTTAGTGCTGAATTCGATGCTGTTTGTTCAGCATGCAGCTCTTGTTGTTGGAGCTCTTGTTGTTGCAGTGCTTCTTGTTGACCAAGCTCAGCAGTTAAGAACACCCAAACGAGCGCACAAGCGATCAAAGAAAGAATGACACCAACGGTATAGGCGATAATAATTTGGTTTGATTGATTCTGATCAGCCATTCTGTGTTGGAGGAATAATTAGGCCTGGTTCAGAAGACTGTGGGCTCTAAATGTTGAGCCATGCCCATGAAGCCAAGCACAAGGAGTGCAACAGACACAAATGAGAGTGCCATGACAACCTCGTTCTGACGCTTGGTTCGATGATACGCTCTCATGACAGTTCAGTCTGAAGTTGGCGTAACGTAAGTTGAATTTTTGATTTTCTTACGAGCGTCACATAAAAAGATTGATTTGGATATCTAACTTTATCCCATGCGTTACATTTTGTTTCCTTTTTTGACGGTTTCCAGTGTTTCATATGATACCTTTCAGGATCATTTTGGTTTAACGACTCGATCGCTTTGACGAAATGCATTCACTCGATCGCCAGTGATCCTGAAATTAATTTTTAAGTAGAATTATTGCTTTTGCAAAGCAAGCGATTGCGGTTTTAAGACGAAACGATGGATTGCATGATGTCATCCCTCTCAAATGATTCAAACCAGACAGTGTCAAGGAGATGGCCTAGCACCTGAGTCTTGCTTTGATTGTGTTTCGGGCTCAGATCAACCAAGATAGATGATGTCTCTAATTTTGGGAATGTCTCGATGGATTCAATGTGTTGAAAGACTCCTTCCCCTTGGTTGACTAACTGGTTTAACTTCCCTTTATGCTTATTGCTTTTGTGAGACTCTCTCAGTGTTGCAAATAGAGTCTCAGTGATGTCTTTGTTTTTAAAGTTTTTCAATGTATTTTTGGTTATTGTGTCTGCTTCTTTGTTGGGAGGTAATTCAGTCGCTTCTGAAACGCCAGAATATGATGACTTGACCTCTGTCTTGAAAAGTTGATTCATGTCTAAAATTCCCCCTGTGCTCGAATTGGAGTATGTTGGCTTTTTGTAGACACTTGCATATAATGCATGTCTAACTTGATGCCATGTCGCATTTTGATTACGTATCCAGTAAGCACTGAGTGCTCCTGAAACTAATGGCGCTGCCATGGATGTTCCGCTCATTCTTGCGTAACTACTATTGCTTGATGAGAATGTGCTTACGATGGATTCACCTGGGGCATATAAGTCTACACTTACTTTTCCATAATTAGAGAAGCTTGCCTTCCTTCCTTGAGTGTTCGATGCGGCAACGGATATTATCCCAGGTAAATTGTATGAAGCTGGATAATGTGGCTTGATGTCATTGTTCGTGGCAGTATTGCCTGCTGCAGCAATAATAAGAGAGCCATGATTTTGAACTGCTTTTAGGATGTCGTAAAAGGCGGAATTGTATGATTCTCCTCCTAGGCTCATATTGATTATCTTTGCTCCATTTAATAGGGCGTAATATGACGCCCTAGCAATGTTTGAACTATTGCCCGATCCTTGATCATTGAGTACTTTGAGATTCATGATCTTCGCTATCGGATTAGAACCAATGACGCCAACCTTGTTTGCTCTCGCAGCCACAGTCCCAGCTACATGAGTGCCATGTCCTTTTACGTCTGTTGGTGAATTATCAGCATAAGCAAAATCCCAACCCACTCTATCGTCAATAAAACCATTGTTGTCATCATCTAGGTTATTAATGATTTCCTTTGTATTAATCCAGATGTTCTGGTATAGATCTTCATGAGTCCATCTTACTCCGGTGTCTAAAATAGCAACAATATTTCTTGCGCTTGAGGATATATTTTCAGCAATTGGTGCTTCCCACTCTAGGAATGCGGGTACTATATTTGCTCCGCCGCTGGCTCCATTCTGCTGGTATCCCCATAGAAATTTCCAATAACTGTTGGGGGACCAATAATTGACTTTATCCAGAGAATTATAGTCGTTGTCAAAGTTTTGGAGAAATAATGATTCGCTTTCGCTGTAGTCTTTTGATCCTGTTTTCGCTGTTCCAAGATCTTTTTTCAGCAGCCAATAATTGTTGAATTGTTTGGTGTTAATTGATCCTGTTTTTCGATGTTGCCAGGCCGCATAATTTTTTCCTCCATTGCGCTCTGCAGCAATGAGCTCCCATTTGTTGTCGTTAAGGTTGTACTGTTTAATTGGATTATCTGATAAAATCGGAAAGCTTCTCCCGCTTGCATTGTTAACTGCAAATGCTTTCCCGTTTTTGTTTGCAACGAGGCTAAAGCTTCCTGCGGACTCAATGGTGTTTTGAGAAAATTCATCAAAAAAATCACCGTAAGCAGATTTTTTCTCAAAAGACATTCTAGTTTAAGAATCCATTTGCATATTTTACTCACAAGTGCCAGGAATGCATTCAATATGAACTCAACGGCCTGAACGCCTACTCCTATGTCTACATTTAGGGTTATCAAGAAAGAATCAGGCCCTGAACTTCTAGGCCTGATTCTTTTTTTCTGCTTGTTGGAAATGTCTTGGGCTAAGGTTTTGCTCCTGGTGACCTCTTCTTGTGCTGCTTATCAAGTCAAGTGAATTATGTTGTCGTGATGGATCTTTTGTGATCCTTCAAAATCAAGCTAACTGTTGAGGGCTTCTCCTAGATGGTTTGCATTGATTTTTAGTTGCAAGAGGTCAGTAGGGCTACGATTTCTGACTCCTTTTTGTCATTCGCCATGATCGGTTGCCTCGATGCTCGATGACTGAGCCGCATTCTCATTGTTGCGCAGTGCAGTGAACCTTCTCCACTTGGCTGTTTTGTTGGAGTTGTTGGAGGGGCCTTTTTTGCTTCTTGATTAAAGTTCTGCCTTGCCCCTGATCTCTGAAGAGTGAGAAGCCAAGCACTGGTTTGCTGAGAAGACGAGGACTGAGACATAGTTCACACGATTCGACGCGATTCGATTGGACGAGTGTTGATTCCCTTTCATCAACAGGCGCGTGTAACGGAAAACGAAAGGCTTCTGGTTTTTCACTGGCCAAGTGATTATGAGCTAGGGAAGATTCAGCTACCCGCTTTGGGATCATGTTCAATATCGAAAAGCTCTCTGATCAGGGTTGGGCCTTGGAGGGAAGCCATGAGTCTCAAGACAGTGCTTTCACTCATGCCAGAGCGAAAAGCGACACCTCAGGTCAGACCTACAGAGTGATCAATACGGAACGCAGTGTCGTTTGCGTGCTCACGCATGCAGGTTCGCATTGTTGGCAGGAGTCAGTCGCCAGTTGATCGATGACATCAACAAGTCAACAGAGATAGATGCACAAAAAAACGAATCGACCTGATTCAACTTCTGGGTCATGTCGATTCTAAAGGTTTGTGCATTGAAAACTCTTAGAATAAGTGTTTAATAATTTTAGGAGATTGATTCCACCAAATGCAAGTGGGCCTAGTGATTTTAATGGCTATTTGCTGATGCTTTGAAAAAAGGGGAAAGTGATTTAATCGCTTGCATTGTTCGAATTATGTAAGCAAAATATCTTAGTCCATAATTTGATGCCACGCATAATAAATTATGGAATAAAAATATTTTCATTCTAAATCTGCCAGAAGCTTCTTCTTCAAAATCTGTTTGCCAAAAGGGATCGAGGCGGATAACCCTCTCTCCCTTTCGCCCCCGGCTGAGGTGTTGTTGGTTTAGCGCCTTGGCTCTGCTTTGTTCACACGGATCATCCGGCCCATCCATTCGACGTTTTGGAGGTCGTCAATCGCAGTTTGCTCTTGATCTTCCTTCGCTAATTCAACGAAGCCGAAACCTCGCTTTTTCCCCGTTTCCCTGTCAGTGGGAACTGTAGCCTTGCGAACCTCTCCGTATTCGCTGAACAAGTGCACAAGATCTTCTTTCTCTGTATCCCAGGAAAGGTTGCCAACGTAAATGGTCAAAAAATTTGATTAGGCGTATACCCTTATTATGGCACATCGCTGATTTG
>MDSW01145864.1_pt1 | contig 21986 bp, 32 predicted proteins | sample 811171 | NCBI WGS metagenome assembly MDSW01 (sample SAMN05326641, study PRJNA326480) | marine metagenome | isolation source: seawater | place: Atlantic Ocean: North West | collected 2012 | reverse complement strand
TTCGAGTGCATCAGCAATCTCTTTGTCTTTGATTTGCTTCGCTTCCTCGATAGTCTTACCTAGTAATAGGTCAACAAACATAGAACTAGATGCAATTGCAGAACCACATCCATATGTTTTAAACTTAACATCGATGATTCGTTCATCTTCATCAAGTTTTAATTGCAGTCTCATTACATCTCCACAAGCGGGAGCACCTTCCATTCCTGTAGCAACATTCGGATCGTTAGGATCGAACCTACCAACCGAATGCGCTTCTGGATTGTTAACAACTGCGTTAAATCGGTCTAAGACCTTTTTACTATATGCCATAGCACATATTTATACCCAAACAGATTTTAACTCCTTCTGGATTACTTCCCATTCTTGAAGCACTGTTTGAACCGCATAGGAATCATTTGGAAACCGTTCCTCTGCTTTTTGTTTTACAACCTCAACAGGTTCATTGTACAACTCGCACGCCACCTCTTGGCATTCGAAAACAAACTGACCCATCTTACTCATAATCATATTCCTTGTTAATATCAATAGCTGCCCAAAACATAAGTAACAATCCTAACACAGCAATACCTAAACTGTCAAGCGGAATTAGGACTTCGGTATTGGTTTCTATACCACCAGCACCACCCAGTGTTAGTATCATACCAAGTAACAACCTAATCGTTCCTTTCATTATGACACCTCACTGTATTCGGGTTTAAGATTCTTCGCAAAGATAGTCTCAATGATGTCCTGTGCAAAGCAGTTATAACCACCGATATTCCACTGACACTCTTCAGTAGGAATACGTCCATACTTCCAAGCGTAAATCGATACTTGTTCATAGTACCAATCGTCTTCAGACTCAGCAAAGTCATCTAGAACTTTCGCATTGATAACCCACTCACAAGAAACCTTCTCATAGGGGTCAGCGCAAGTATATGACGGTTTACCAAACTGGTCAACCAACTTGTCATAAGTAGTCACAAGTCCACCCTGAAGGGAAGAACCACCCTTGTTAAAGTTCTCGTAGATATCGTACTCTAGTACGTTACGTCCAAACGCCATTATGCATTCTCCTCAAAAGACCTCATCCAAGCGCCAAGAATTTCTCTTGCTTCATATTTGTCAAGAGCAAATGCCTCCTGTAGATAAGGAGCGGCACCAAACATATTAGTTACGCCAGAATCACGCAACTCATTTAGGAACTCAAAGTATTCAACATAAACATCCATAATTAACCTCTCTTTTCGTAGTTTACGTTGTTATTATAACAAGCGTGGCAAGAGATGTCAAGCGTTTTTTATGAAAATTTCCAACCTAATTTTTTGGTAATATCTGCGATTTGATCAGCATATGTTGTGTGTGTATTCTCACACGGGTGCATAAATTCTAGGACTTTGCATCCTTCTGTGTTCCTTGAGAGGTAATACATATCGTGCCAATCTTTTTGTTGTGCATCGGTGTGATCTCTGGATAGTTCATCACAACCTTCCCAGACTCTAAACCCTAAACTGTTTTCCCATCGTAGATGTTCCATAATGGTTTTCTTGACATACGTAGAAAACTTCCCGTAGTAGGTAGGATCATTGAGTTGGTGTTTATGCATTTCTTGAATAGCAAACCCCATACGATAATGGAAATGGGTCTGCATAATTTTGATACCCTTAGCATCACATAGTGCTTGTAATGCTTTCATCTGTGTCAATAGATGCATCATAGGGGTTTCGTAATTCCATACTAAGTTGATGAACAACTCAGTGATTTCTCTGTTCTCTTTATTTAACCAGTGAAACCTTTCTGGTGAGTATTGAGTCATATGTTGGAAGCGTTTGATCTTCTGTCTTTCTTCGAAATCCTCTTCCTTGATTTCAAACAACTCGTGTCTTTTAAATGCTGACCAAGATACGAAGATCATTTCAGGATCATCGTTTTCAGGATCGGTAAGATAATCTATCAAATCACGATAAATCTTGTGATTGGAATTACCGCACTCGGCAATTATTACTGGTTCTAAACCAAGAGTATCTGCAAGTTTGTAGGTGAAAGTTTTGTCCCAGTGAGTGGGTGGGTTATTATCATAACCGTCTAACTCATCTCCCCACACAAAACTACAACCCGTAGTTAAAAGTTTTCCCATTAATCTCTTCCTAAATGATCGTGTACATACAACATAATTATTGCGTAGTGTAATACTTTCATCAAGTCTTTTTTGTTATACCCGTCTTTGTTACCGTAACGTTGTGCATACTTCATAATGTTACCGATACAAAAACCTTCTCCGTGACCACCATCAATAATAAACTCAGTCGCTTGAAACTTATTTTTAGAATAATGTTGGTCATACGTTGAGTCGATATACTGTTTCAACTCATCGATTGTATTACCTTCATTATATCTATACTCAATTGGATCAACACCTAACCCAAGACGTGAAAGTGTTTCTGGCGGATCATCATACGCTGGTGGATCGTATTCGGTTTGTTTCGATAAATGTTTTCGGTTGATTTCATTCCACTCTTCGGGTGTGATATCATCAATTGATTGTTTTCTGCGGTTTCTTGCCATAATGTAGTTCTCCAATTTTATTATATGTAGTATATCAAAACGAGACAGGTTTTGTCAATCAAATCTGTAAAAAATATGATCACCAATCTTACCTACTAGTTTCATACCCCTATCATTTCTCCAAGCGGGAGTGACGTAACCAGCGTGATAGTGTGTTGCACCTTCGGTAATACCTCTATGCATATTGTTTTCTATAACATCATACGCTATCAAGATAGATCGATTAAAAGAATCAGTGTTAGTTGGAGTATCATCTATACCATCACAGTACCAACTAAATTGACATTGATGTCTAACAGGAACTTCCTTTCCTTTTTCCAACCACCATTCAGATAGTTTTGCCTCTCTTACAACCTCACAAATAGTGTTGGGATATCGTGAACTCTCTACACGATTCATTGTAACATCTGCAACTGCAACTTGACCCGCAAAGTTATCACCACGTGCTTCGTGATAAATGTTCAGAGCAAGACAATGCATTTGGTCTTCATCAACAACTGGTTCGGGTGGTAATGCTACTACTTCTTCTTCAACAACCTCTTCAGGTACAGTGTCTTTAGGCATTGCTATTACCCAACCAAGCATAATAATTATACCAACACAGAATATCGTTATTAAGATATCCTCAGTACGGCGACTAATCCCCATCTTCTATCTCCTCAATCAACATATCTCTTAGGTTTCTTGCCATTGCGTCTTGTGGATTTGCGATTCCTTTACCCACGAATTTATACGCAAGGGTTATCCTTCGACATCCAGCATATGCTGAGTGCCAACAATGATGATCCTCTTCATCCTTATTTCCAAAATAATAGTGGTGACATTGCCAGCCTGGTTTTTCGTCCAGAGTGATTATATCGCCTGACTGCTTATCATAATAGCGGAAATAACTATTACCAGTTTCAGAATAAGTAAACAATACTTGATACGCATTTGCATTCCAATTTGTGTGCCAACCAACGAACCCGCCTGGCGGATAGTAAGATAACAATGCACTAGTATGTGCGCCGATCTCTCTAGCAAAATCGTGTTTTACCTTATCCCTAAACGGTGTCCAAATTTCAGGGTCTTCCTGTACCATTTTAGATATAGGTTGAGCCCAATGTTCTTGTGGATATCCATCGTGTTCTTCCCAGTTCTGTAACTTCTCTTGAAGTGCTTCATCGGAACAAAAGTATTCACCATTATCAAACGCTTCTTCACCGTGATATGCGTAATACCTTTCATCCTCATAATTCTCCATAGAGAAGAATTCATCTGAGATGGAATTCAACTTATCTAAAAAGTCTTTATTCCTTATTACGATGTTATGTCCACTCATCCAACAAATTTACCAGTTTCAATATCAACACCCGCATCATCTACAACACGAGGTTGGGGTTCTATTGCCTTTACAACGTTAGGGAAATGGGTGCGGATAATTTCCCAACACTCATCAGCAATCTCTGTATGTTCAAGTTGTGTACCGTTACCCCTACGTAGTTCACAGTAATGTACCCAACTTCGTAAAGAACCTGCCATATAAACGACTGATTCAGTATTACCTTCAGGTAGAACTGCACGTGCTTGTTCTTTTGCAATACCCGCTTTGAGTGCCCAGTTATAAACCTCAACAGAATTTCTCTTGACTTCTTCTTGTTTCTTTCTCCACCTAATCGCCAATTCTGTATCTTGTTCTATAGGAATAGAGTTTTGTCTATTCTTTACATCTTGTAGACGTGCTTCTCTTGGTTCGAAGTTAGTCGCTTCTGCATATCTTTGAGAGAACTCTTGGAATGAGAACGAGCGGTGACGAATAATTTGACGTGCAATATCTCGTGTAGTTCTGATCTCCATAGTCATATGTACCATTTCTAATGGTGACCAGTGATTCTCTTTGATGAGATATCGTACAAGTTTATCCGCAGTTTTCTTGTTACTCTGGTTAGTGGGGTTGGATACTCTAGCGGAATATGCAACTAATTCTTCGGCAGTGTGACAATCTGTGATAGCAGACGGTTGACTTAAAGCAATGAGTTTTACTCTAGGTTGTGACATCTTTTAGTTTTCTCCATAATTCTTGATAGGTTAGTGTCGCAAAGTTTATATTGATATTGATACGTGGTTCTACTATCTTATCTCTGTGTACTGAATGCCACTTATAATTATCGAAGGTAGTCCACACATCATATTTCAATTCTGTTTCAACATCTACAACCATCTTAGAATAGTCTGGTATTTTGTAGATGTCATATACCTCAAACGGTTCGGTTTCATTATACCATACAGTCTTTGCACCTTCACCCATCAATAAACAATATAGGGAAGATGTCCTTCCGTGTCCACGATGCGGATATAAACAATTACCGTCATCTTGTATTTGGACAATTGGATCGATCTGATCTTTGTCGATCCCTAAAATTTTATGCGTTGTATCTCTTAACTTATCTGCAATGTTCTTAGGTAAACGGTATTGATCAATTCTAATTTCGTGTGTACCTGTTTGTCTAGTACCAAAGTGTTTACCAAGAAGAAGTCTACGTCTCTTAAATTCTCGTGCGAGTTTTATACCTACTTTCTCTTCGATCTGTTTTTGGGTTGAATCGTAGTTGATGTCTCTCCACGGACGATGAATAAATTCTATTTCATCACTCAATCTCAAAGCGAGATCAAGTATTTCTTGTTTTAGTTCGTTGTCGCAAAACTGCAATTCTGTTTCATAAAAAGGTTTCATCTTCTTCCTCAGACTCTCTCATCCATTGATCAAATTGGAATACTCCTGCCTTTTCTTTTACCCAGTTCATCATTGCTTCAGTTGCCATAAAAGCACCCGCAGTCTTACCTTGACCATATCCCCACCAATAGGCGACACCCATACAGATAAGAAATATAAATGTTAAGAACTCTGGTGACATAGTTATTCCATCTTAAAATTTTTGAACTTACTATCATATTTAGACGCATCAGACTTGTCGAATACTGGAGTATCATCGGAACTTAAAATCTCATCTTCTTGATCATCATCTTCAAGTCTCATCTTAGAACGATCAACCTTGATAGTAAATCTAGTAAACGCTGTTGGATCGTTATATCTGTTCTTCAACTGTTTGACAAGTATCTTACCTAGATTGTTTAGTTCATCATTAGTAATCAATGCAAACATCAAGTCAGCAGTTGCGGGTAAACCAAATGATTCTGAAGTATCTTCTAGACCAACGTCATCATTAGAATAACCACTACGTGTTGTTTGAGTTGCGGATACGATTGGTACATTGAACTCAACTGCAAGACCACGTAACTCTTCTGCAATACTCTTGATGTAAGTATAAGAGTTGATTGCACCACCCATACCTTTCATACGAGACGATGCACATATATTGAGATAGTCAACAAAGATCATCTCAGGAACAAAGTTCTTTTTGAGTTTCAACTCGTTCAACAATGCACGGAAGTGATTGGTGTGTGCTTGTCCTGTTGGATATTCTTTGATAACAAGTTTACCTTCAGTCTTTGCACGTAGATCACCGACTCGATCCGTGAACATATCCTTTGATAGATTCTCAAGTTGATCAATCGGAACATTCAATAAGTTCGCATCGATCCTTTCTGCAATCCTTTCTTCTGCCATCTCCATAGTGACATACAGAACATTACGTCCTTGCATCAAAGCATTAGCAGCTACGTGACACATAAACAAAGACTTACCAACACCCGTACCAGCGAGTGCAATATTCAAAGTCTTGTTAGGTAATCCACCCTTGGTAATTTTGTTGAAGTATTCTAGATCAAACGGAATACGTTCTTCTTGTTGATGGTAGAACTCATAACGATTGTCTACGTTCTCTAGATAATCGTGACCGATATTAGTATCAAAGGTAACACCAAGTGCTTTTGATAAAATATCAGGGATACCATTTTTTTGTAGTGTTGGGTGTTTACCGTCAATGATGTTGATCGATTCCATCACCGCATTATAGACTGCACGATCTTGACAAAACTTTTCAGTTGACTCAACCAACCAATCTAAGTTTTCTTTTTCGAAGGTAAAGATGTTAGGTAACATCTCCATAGTTTGACGATAGTTCTCATCGGACATACGTCCGCCTTCGTCTACTTCAATCTTAAATGCTTCTTGGGTTGGAAGTTTGTTGTACTTGTGTACGAACTTAGCAACTTCTTTGAAAATATCTTTATATGCACCCTCGAAATAATCAGGTGCAAGGAATGGTAATACTTTTCGGGTATACTCTTCGTTAGTTAGAAGATTCCTCAGTATCGTTTGTTGTAGATTTATACCAGTCATTCAGTTCCTCTTTTACGCCTTCTGAAGTATACGCAACATCACCCGTATCTTTATCACGGATGATAGCACTTCCCTCAGAAAGAGATGTGTCCATTATATTAAGTAGTATATTACCACAGTAGTCTTGAAAAGTCAAGCTCTCTGTAGTTAGGTCTGGGTCGGGTGACGATACAATTTCCATATTCCATTTCAAGTGTTCGTCTTCTAGAGTAACCGTACCAAATTTGATAACGGTTTCAGGATACTCTTCTAGTAACCTTACGTTCCAACCATACTCTCCTTCGGGAACTAACTCATACGCTATCCCTTCAGAGAGTTGTTGTTCTAATTTAGGCATCCTGTACTATCTCATCCATATCGACACGTTGTGTCAGACCAATAGCATATTGTTCTTTGATGAACGATGAGAAGTCAGTATCTTCGAATATAGGTTTCCAGAAATCTTCTTCTAAGGTTTGTACTTGTCTTACCTTTGGATCAACCAGTTCTCCAGTTTGTTTATCAACACGGCAATACCAACCATTGGAAGGCTTAGCAACATAACCGCCAGCAAGAGCAACGTCCAACAAACCACTAAAACGCTGGACACCACCTTCCCAAGAAACACTAATAGGTATCTTAGATTGTTCTTTAACATATCTAGATTTCTCCACTTTGATGACAAAGTGATATCCCTTAATTTCTGTTCCTACTTTGTCTTGTTGTCTACCAATAATCCAGATGTTATCAGCACTGTAATAGATACCTGTTCCACCACCAACTACATCTTTAGGGAATAATCCGATTTCTTTATAGGTATGGTTGACGGCAAGCACTGGGATGTTTTTCATAGTCAGATATGGTGTAATCATTCTGAATAGACCTTTCAGTGCCTTCGCACGGGACATATCAGCAACACTCTTTTCAGACAGTGCATCCTCTAGTTCTTTCTTGGATGCGAGGTTACCTATGCTGTCGATAACGACTATTACATCATCCTCTCTATCGAGATTCTCAAGTTGTCCAACCAGATCAAACTTAAGTTCCTCGACATTGGCGACAGGAGTGTGTAATACCCTGCTGGTGTCGATCCCAAATTGTTCGAAGTAAGATTGTGGCGAACCAAACTCACTATCATAGAACAACATTACCGCATCCTTCTTTGCCTTTAAGTATGCACCCGCCATAAGTAGTGCAAACGAGGTCTTGAAGTGTTTGGAAGGGCCCGCTAGGACGGTCAATCCTGGCGTTACACCACCGTCAATACTTCCGCTCAACGCAACGTTCACCATAGGAACGTCTGTTGATACCATATCTTTTTCTGTAAAAAATTTTGAATCTTGAAGAACTTCTGTGGTTTTAATCTTCGAGTTCTTTTTCAGCTTGTCCATTATCGACATCGATCTCTCCTTCAAATAAATCACCTTCTATAGGCGTTTTCTCATTGTAAGAAATATTATTGGACTTCTCACGGTCATCCAATTCGTATTCCTTTCTATAATTATTGTTTATATTACCAACTTCGGCAAGAATTGTCAAGCTCTCAGGGTCAAATAAATTGAACGCCTTTAAATCTTTAGGGAAACACGCACCCCCGAATCCACGTTTACTGTCATAGCCTGGCACTTTACTGTGTCCAACACCAATACGAGGATCAGCGGTGACACCCGTCACTACGCCTGGCCAATTACAACCAAACTTATGAACTGCATCATATAATTGATTAAAGAATGTAACCTTGGTTGCAAGGAATGAGTTTACCCCATACTTGACAAATGATGCCTCTGGAGCGGACATATGATAATATTTCTGTGCAGAACATAATGAGAACATTTTATAAATGTGTTCAACGTCACCTGTTGCTTCAGGGTGACCACCAAGAATATGATATGGTGCATTTACAAATTGTTCTTTTGCATTTGATTCTGTTAGGAACTCAGGGTTGTACACTAGTCTCTTTACATCTTCATCATATAATGAATTTGCAAGTCTATCTACAACATCAGGTGTTATTGTTGATTTGACAATAACAGCACCGTCTGTATGTTCGAATAGTTTTAGCACTGCATCTTCTACTATAGATGCATCAACGAAACCGTTGTCACTCATTGGCGTTGGCGCACACACAAAACATAAATGTGGTGACCACTCAATAAGATCATCAATTGTTGTACCATACTTTGGATCAACAAAAAACTTTTCTACTTCACTGTGGGTAAATGCATAGTCAACTGCTTGACCAACAAATCCGTGACCAACAATACCCATTCTTAACTTTGGTAATGAACCATCTGCTTGGGGTGCGCCCCTACCAAGAAGTTGATCACCAGATGCAGCTTCTACCATATCGTTGTCATACAGATTTTTAGGATTAGAGGGATCATATACATCACTCGCTTCCATTTCTTTAATTCGTCTCGCCCTTTCTTCAGGACTAATATTATCTTTCGCCATTAATTCACCTTATAAAAATATTTGTACCAGTCAACAAACGCTTGTACTCCAACCTCAATGTTGGTGGTAGGTTTGTATCCTAGTTCTTGTAACTTCTCTGTGTTACTCCAAGTTTCCAACGTATCTGCTGGATGTCTTGGTGCAAGTTTTACGATAGGTTCTCTACCGCACTCCTTTCCTATGATATCTATAAACTTCATAAGATCGACTTGCTTACCTCTTCCTATATTGAAGATTTCTCCAGATTCGATATCCCCTAGAAGCGCTAGTTTGATACCTTGAATAATATCTGCAATATAAGTAAAGTCTCTTTTCATATCACCGTAGTTGAATGCTTGTATCTCATTACCTTCGATGATGTCTCTTGTAAAATTAAACAGTGCCATATCTGGTCTACCCCACGGCCCATAGACGGTGAAGAATCTGAGACCGACTACATTAAGACCACTGATCTCCCACTGGATTTCATTAACATATTTTGTGTATGCATATGCGTTACGTTGTTTACCTTGATTCTTGCCTGCAATATCATCTTCTCTCCACCCATCTTTACTAATAGGTGTTCCACCATAAACTGAAGATGTGGATGCGTAGACCACTTTACCCGTGTGATACATCTTACAACACTCAATCAAGTTTTGAGTTGCATCAATGTTATCTTTATGATACAAGGTTTCTTTACCGAAGGAATCTCTCACACCAGCACGTGCGCCTAGGTGGATTACAATATCAGGTTTATATACGTTGAAAAATTTATCGAGCGCATCGAAATCTTTCATATCAACATTTTCGACAGGCAAATCAAAGTGATTTACCCTTGCGTGTTTAAGACTAGGATCATAGTAATCGTTATAATTATCCAATCCAATTACATCTAATCCTTCTGCGAGAAGTTCGTTGTGTAGGTGCGATCCTATAAAACCAGCTGCTCCTGTAATTACTACTTTCATTCTATCCGTTCCTGTAGATATATTCTAATGCCCTATCGGATTCTTTATCCAAGGGTCTGTTCTCATACCAGTTACCATTATCTATATCAAACTGTTTACATAGTTCTGCGATTTGTTGTGATGTGATGGGGTATCCACGTTTCACAGCATTACCCGCTACAGCAACCATTATCTGATACATCTTGTGATACCATCCTGTACCCGCAATACGTTGATACTCAACTGCAAGACTCTTGGGCCAAAACGGACAATCACGATAATTAGTCCAACTAATACTAGTATTATTTAGTTGATTCTTACGATGTTCTATCACTGCTTTTTGCATTTGTTCAGGTAATCTATCTAGGAAGGTATCACCTTTCTTCTCGACATACGAATGTTTTTCCATCAACATTTCTGGATCGATATGCACACCCTTGTTAGTAAAGATAAAGTTGAATGCATTAGGATACTGGGCAGGCACGTAGTACATACGTGACAAGTCCTTGGTTTGTTCATCACCAAGTTCTGAAAACTCTTTATTCATTGCAAACCAAAAGTGAGGTAAGTCTTTTGCGACCACCTCTTTTGTCAACGGGAATACTATACGGAACTTCGGTTGTTCTTCTTTTGAAGAAGCGGTAGAGTAACACACATAATGATAGACACCAAAACGGTTTTCTAATTCTTGTTGTAGTGTTACCAGTATATTATCGGAAGCATCCAGACTAAAATCATCAACGTCAAGACAAGCCCAACGACCCCAAGAAATAACATTTTTATTACTCCTCGTACTGTCTTTGATATAAACACTAGGACTAATAAGGACAGAAGAATTATCTCCACCCTTCTCTCCTACTTTCCGACTCATTCCGTACAGTAAACCCTCGAATGCATCCCAAGAATCCACCGTCATAGAACGATGGGTCTTGTTGTCGAATATATTTTTGAATATAGTTAGACTGTACATAATTTAAAATAGTATACGTGATCTCACACGTTTTGTCAAATAATTTTTTCACCGTACTCGTATATCTCCCTTTGAGTAATCGATGCACCCAAACGTGGGTCTTTCTTTGACATAATGTTTGGATACTTCTTCTTCAGTTTTGGTAACAACAATCTGAAGACATCCATCCCATCTAGTTTGTATCCTTCGACAATTTGTCCACCTTCGTATCTAACGATGTAGTGGTTTTTATATTTGCCAATCTTCTTCTTTTCAAGATAAGATACTTGTTCTTCCCACGTAGGTTGGACGGAGATTCCATTGTAAGTACCGTTAATACTTTTTCCAATAGTCGATTTATACTCACATTCACCATCCTCATCAATACCGTCTGCACCCGCTAAGGTGTCAGATATTTGATGTCCTAGTGTACCAGCGATATGTATTTCCCTTGAACGTGCATAAGAGAACGGATCACCCCACCCATTCTTTTCACACAAAGAATACATCTGCTCAAATAAACGTCCGAAGACTACTTCATCTCTACACATAATATATGCCTCTCTTCATTTCAATACACTTATTATAACAAAAAGCAACCCCTTTTGTCAAGCGCTTTTTGGTAAAGATAACACCATATACAAAGAAATCTCATTTGTTTTAGTCACACCTTTATTTGTTCCTTCGTATGTCCACGTGTTGATTTTTTTCATCTTATCACGATAGTGGTATAAACCTCGTTTGACCCCCGATTGATCTGAGTTATCCATTAGAACATACCTTACAGTATCAAACGAGAATGCAACTGATAAATCCAGATGAACATTTTTAGGTGTATGTGCGCCATCAATAAACACAAAGTCTATAGGATAGTCTAAGATATATTCGTATATCTCAGGACTCTTAACTCCTATGACCTTTACATTAGGATGTGCTTTCTCCACTGCAAGACACGTTTCTCGATACTTAGGGTGGTTTGGACAACACGAAATAATCTGTGCGTTCTCAAATATTCCCCCCATATAAGAAGTTGAATGTCCCGCATAGTATCCTATCTCTAAAATAAATTGTGGATCGCAATACGCACGGACGTAATCAAATACTGCAAACACTTCTTTTGTTGGAGGCAAATACCCCCAACCCGTGTCAGTATCAAAATCTAAATGTCTAAATTCTCTCACCCAAAAAACTCCTCAAGTGATGCTACGGGTTCTGCGTTCCATCCTACCGCATCAAGGATCGGAGTCAATGGATCGAGAAATGTTTTCTCATACATTTTGTCGTAGTCGATATGACGATGAAGATCAAGTTCCCTTGGAAGATTTAAAGGGTACGAGATTATATTCTCGTTAATACGATTAGGTACTTTCAAGTATACGAACTTGATCTTCTCGCCGTTCTTCACGATCTCGTACTTACGTTCAAGACCGTTTGCCTTCACGTGGTGATTGTACAACAACGCACCACGCACGTGAATAGGTGTTCCTTTACCATAGATTGATTTTGCGTCCCGCCACTTAGTTAGATCAGACACCCCACGAGGGAAAGATACATCTTCAGGCGGAAGCGTACAGAATTCGGTACGGAATTCACGGATAAACTTCTGAGTATCCTGTTCAGTCTCGTTCATAATGACTGAAAATACTTCTTTGAATTTATCACGTACTACCTGTGGGGTTGAGGACTTTACCGCTTCAATACCCATCAATTTTAGTTTGGGTTTTTTGTACTGGACACCTTCGTTATTGTGGACGTTCAGAATGTAACGTTTCTTCGCAACCCAGATACCTTTGTCTGCGAGTACCTCACGTCCCATCTCCATACGATTTTCATACGCACCAGTATATCGTGCGAGTTGATCATATGAAGTTTCTAGTGTCCTCTCAAAATGATCACTGCATATCTTATCAAGGAATGCTATAGGATTCTTCGGACTTGTTTTATCAACAAGTGCTGACATATTGATGTACAAAGAATCGGTGTCGATTGCAATAACATAATCTTTATCCGTGTCAAGGATACGATTCATTTCTTCGTTGATTGCTTTCTCTGCCCAAAGAATGGACAACTGACCCGCAAGTGTAACTGACTCTGCAACACGTTGATCAAAGTATCTGAACCATCGATTACCCAACGCACCATAAAGTGAGTTCATTAGAATCTTGATAGACATTTGGTTGTTGTTTAGTGTAGAGATTTTATTGCGGAGTGCTTGGGTGGGTGTTGTTTCGTATTCTTTTTGTGCTTCGATCATCTCACGTTTGATGACTTTACGTTCATCATAATACTTCTCAATGATACTAGGGATCACACCCTTTCTGTCTTTGCGGAATCTGACACCACTTGGTGCAACCGCATACTTCATTGTATCCCCATCTGTGTGAGTAGATTTTTTATGTAACATACGATTAACGTCTGTATCAATCAAACCATCAACCACAGTTTCAGGTGACATATTATACTGTACAAGGATGTTAGGATACAGTGAGTTCAAGTCAAAGGATGCAACCCACTGGTGCATTCCTACTTGCGGTTCTTTTACGTAACCACCCGCATAGTCACCCTTTGGTTTCTCACGTTTCTGCGGGATCGCAATCTTACGTTCATTCAAAATACGATAGATGATTGAATCCCATATTGTTGTAGTACCAAGAACTTCCTCATAGTTCACACCACCACGATATGCCATAGTCATTGCAAGATCAATCAGTCCAAGATTCTCATCTAGTTTCTCGATCAGTTCAACGTCTTTTATGTTATAGTCGATGAACTTCTGATAGTCATTCTTATAGAGTGTGTGTAGATTGCCGTGTTCTTCATACGATAGTTTACGTTCACCAAGAACCACGTGAGCGATATGGTCTAGTCGATATGACTCTTGTTGACCAAGTGTATTGTAGGTAAACTTACGGAACAAGTCATAGTAATCTAGTTGTGCAACACCTGTAATCTCATAGGTGTTTGCGTCTGGAATAAACATATTCCCACGTACAACTTTAGGATTGACAACACCCCAAGGTGATAGTCGTTTGACAGTCTCATCACCAAAACATTTTCTTGTTCTGTTAACAAGATATGGAATATCAAAGTTCTTAGTGTTCCAACCTGTAATGACATCTGGATCGAGAGATTCCTGCCAGTACCTCACAAACTTGTTTAACATCTCTGCTTCGTTTTCAGACTTAACAAAGATTACATTGTCGGGTGCATCATAGTCTTGTAAACCAAATACGACATACTTGTCATTCTTACTTGACTTGAGTGCAATAGAAATCACTGGATGATCTGCTTTGTTAGGTTCAGGAAACCCATCATCCGATGCAACCTCAATATCTAATGATACGATATTGATTGCGTCTTTGTTATATTTGATTTCGTTGGGGAATCGTTGTGCGATGAATTGAACGATATAATTGTTCATACCATAGACTTCGAAGTTGTCTACGTTTTCATATCGTTTCGTGAAGTCTGTTGCTTCACGCATTGAATCAAATTCTAAGGGTTCAACGGTCTGACCGTTTAAGTTAGTCCATCCTTCCTTTTTACCACGAACGAATAGTGTTGGTCGGAAAGGGATTTTCTTACTAACCCTCTCTGTTCCATCGTATCCTCGATAAAGGAGATTGTTGCCGAACCGCTCAACAGTAGTATAAAATTGCATATTATAAACCTAATCATATTATTGTGTCCATTATACAGGACGGTACACGTTTTGTCAATCGTCAATTAAAATAAATGCATTCGATCTATTCCAAGGGTTTCTTTGTAAGTCCTCGCCATAGTTCTCGTGTTCTTGAGTAATCCCTAGTGAACGTTTTATGCACTGTGTGGTTGGGATAACCAAATCTGACACATCTGGAGTGAAGTTATATGTAACGAACATTTCTTCAGCGGTTTTACCGAATCCAATGTGTTTGCAGTTATTCATATGTGTCATATAACAATACTTCTTACCTAAGTAGTTTCTCTTAGATAGGTAGTGAGTTGCATAGTTCTTGTAGAGTCGTTCCGCAACTCCGTATGGGCCACAATTAATGGGTAACTGATTTTTAATAAGTTCGTTCCACATCCAACCAGCGGCGTGTTTGTTATAAGAATAACAAGACATAAACAGACCCATATTAGCGTAACACATATCGTGTCTGTTCATAAACTTGATGCATCGTCTAAACCTCGTGAGGTCTAAAAGATATGCATCGTGTTCCATAATCAGAAATCTTTCATCTGATTCTGATTGTCTCTGCATCAACAACCAATGTGAGATGTTACCAGATCGCTCTGTCGGTGATATAGTCCCATCCCCATCTTGGTTGTCGATGTGGGTCAGAGAGTTTTGCCAGTTGAATTTATCTTCCCATTGATCAAGTCCCGCTGTAGGAGTAATCGCCTGTACAGGGATTATTTCCTCAATTAGACCTTCCTCAATGGCAGGTTGGAAAGATTGCTTAGAGATTTCGTGGTATTCCACGGAAACAGGGTTGGTAAGATCGACTATTTGATATGCTTTCATAATACTATTTATACATATTTGAGGTGGAACTTTCGTCCCACCCCTTGTTCTTCATACTCATTAGATGACAAACATCGGACGCAGTGCTATCCACATCATACCAATGCATAACGCAAATAATCCTAAGTGACCGTAAATTTCGCCATTTTGTCTGAGGTTAGAAGTAATCTTCTTCCTCATCTGTTTCTCCTCGAAAGATTAAGATATTTTAATTTTACGAGGACGCTTCTCTTCTGGTAGTTCCAACTTCAACTTAATTGCAAGTATACCATCCTTCAAAGTCGCTCCATCTACTAGAACATACTCTGATAGGCGAAAAGTTCTTTTGAACTTCTTCGTTGATATTCCACGATGGATCACGTCACGGTCTTCTGCCTTGTGTTCTCCTGATATGATTACAGAACGTTCTTTCTGTTCTACATCAAGTTCATCCTCAGAAAAACCTGCTACCGCTACTTCTATCACATACTCAGTTTCACTTTCCTTCACAATATTGTGAGGTGGATAATGATCATAAGCGTGTTTTGTTGCGTGTTCAAGTTCACTGAACAAGTGGTCGAACCCTATGAATGAGGCTCGTGGGAATAATGTATTGCCTATTTTCGTCATTTTCTATCTCCTATTATTAAGCAAGATTAATCGGAAACCCGAACCTACGGCATTTCCTATTACTATATATAAGTATTGATTCTTTAAAATCAAGACTTTTTTAGTAAATTGTATATATTATATGCGATTTGCCATAAATTGTCAAGCAAAACAGGAGAAATATTGCCCATAAAATTTAAACCTAGTGCAACTAAGATAGATAGACAAACTAAGAAAACATCTATAGAACACTACTATATGAAGACAACTCCCAAACAAGAACTGATTGATTATTTGAATAGTTCCAGTGCGAAACCAAAGATCAAACAGAAAGTAAGAAATGAGTTGACTAGACGTGGTATTAATATAGTTTATACAACTCAGACGTAAGTAGCGGGATCAGTATCCCCTTCCACACCGAAACTAAAAGTAACTCTAGAAACATCTGGTTCAAGTTGATGCCAAGTTCCTCTTGGTATCCATACGAATGAGCCTGGGTGTAACACCTCAACCATATCATCATCTGAAGGTTCTTCGGTATATCCGATAGTGATCTTACACTTATTCAAGACTTGGTATAAGAACACGTCCATAGAATCTTTGTGTCTAGGATATGATCCAGAATATTGACCGAAACCACAGAATGCGATGTTAGTTATCTGTTGTGGGCCCTTATCATATTCTTCTTTGGTATGAGCGTCTTTATGATCGTCAATAAAGAACTTCTCCATTGCACTAACTATACTATGTGCAAATTTAGGTGCAGAACCTCGGCGGTGAAATGCGTTTAACCCCAGACGTTGTTTTTCTCTGTTCCAATCGTAATCATCTTGTGAATGTGTATCGACCATATCGATGAGTTTATCCCAAGAGTAATTGCGAAGTTCATCACTATCGTGTCTACCCCAGAAGACTCTCTTCTTTCTGATCTGGTCTACATTCTGCTGCCATATCTCAATCATTTATTACCAATATTGTATTTGGGACATAACTCCCATTCATCCTTCTCTTTAAAACCAATGATCTTTATTGTTCTAAGAGGAGCACAATCTTGTGCAACTTCTTTGTTCTGAATCTCTAGTAAACCCCAATCACTTAACAGTGTTGCGATAGTGTTACGTCTCTCTACGTCTGACTTTTCTAGGTTTGCTTTTTTACCATCCAACATAAACAACTCCTTGAAGTGTACGATAAAGTACCTTCCTTGTTTATGTAGTATATGACACGATTGAAATAACTTCTTTTCTTTTCGAGATGCGACACCAATACGAGTCAGCGTTTCTCGAATCTTAAGAAAGTCATCTGGTTCTGAAAGACTGATCTCCAGCATAGACGCTGGATTCCACGATACTAAATTATTTTCTTCTTCCACCTTTGTTCACCTTATTCCTTATTATATTGATCTGATCTGGTGTAAGTAACGGAAGGACTTGTCTAGCTTTCTCGTTGCTATATCCATAATACTCTTTCACCACTTCAATATCATTTTCTAGTTCTTGTTTAATCCATTTAGAGAAGCGTTTCCGCTTTCTAATTATATTTATAAAAAAGTGATATTGTAGAATGTTATCTAGGTGGTGATAACGATTCATCTCATTAGCGATAATTGCTGTGTCACTAAAATAAGAAAGACTACGATTGATCAAGAAAGGATTGTATACGGACTCATCTTCGGGAGTTACCATAATATCCTTCTTGGAATAGTTAATTGTGTTTAAATAATCAAAGGGTGTCATTAGTGCCATCCATTATCATAGTCTTTTTTATAAAGTCGCATTATATCACGTGCATCACTTTCTGTCAATATATCATCGTATAGTTTATCTTTGGTTTTGTTTTCCCAGATGGATTTTAACCTATCGATTCCTGTAGATTTCGCTAGAAATTCTAAAAGTTTAGTCATATCATCAAGATCATATACAAGGTCATAGTCATAGATATTGCCCATAAAATATGATTGAGAAAAAAAGTGTTCGTTTTTAACCGAACCGTCCACAACCTCACCGATCACTGATCGCAAATCTTCTTTTAACTCAGGGTAATTAATACCGTGTTTCACAAACTTTTCTCTATTGCGAGCAAGATACTCACACGCCGAGGTAAAACGCTCTACAGGATCACGTTTTACAGCAATTCGAGTAGAACCTTTTCGAAAGGGTTGTTCTGGGCCATATGCGTATTTTTTAATTTGATTGAGTCTAAATGACACAGTACCCGTATCGTGTTTGTCTCCTTCGTAATCAACTCTACCAATGCTTTTTTTCAACGCTTCTTTTAAAGTGGTCATCCCATTTTTAGGACAGATACGAATGTCTATGTTATTAGGAAAATACAAAATATTATTCGCTGGACTTATATCTTTCCATCGCCTATTATTTACGAAATTTTCGAACTGAATTTTTTTACTGACTGGTTTCAAGTCTAGATACCTCAACACCAGAACGTAATAGAAACTCTATTCCGTCCCGACTTTTATACTCTTCAGCGAAGAACACTTTTACAATTCCTGCTTGATATATTAGTTTAGCACAATCCAAACACGGTGAGTGTGTACAATAGAGTTCTGCACCCCTACAAGATTCGTGTGAACTTGCGACCTTAGCGAGTGCATTAGTTTCTGCGTGTAACACTTCAGGTTTGGTAACACCTTCTTCTTCACACTCATTATCCCAACCAGCAGGCATACCATTATAACCAATAGAGATAATACGTTTATCTCTTACAATAACACACCCAACCTTTAACCGTTTTGCGTGAGATAGTTTTGCATAGACTTTAGCAGCTTCCATATGTGCAAAGTCCCATTTATCAGCACTCATCATCAAATAACTCCAGTTGTATAGGTTTCCATTCACCACCATCAAGTTTTAAAGAAATGGGTTGGTGTTCAGTACCAGTACGATCCCACATTCTCATAACAATAGTGTGTATTACATTATCAGGAACGTCATAGTCCTCTAGTAACTCTTTTACCATTTCAAATTCGGTCATTTTCTACATCTAAATCGAAACATTCTAGAAAGGTATCCCACAACCTTTGGAAACGAATGTCGTACAGTTCCTTGATACCAAGATACTTGTTACATATAGCATCCGCAACATCAGGTGGTATATGTTCCCACTTAGGACTATCCATAAAATGTTCGGTCACCATATTAATATCGTCAGTGACATTCCAACATTCCATAATAGATTGTTCTAAATGAAATCGATCTTTACTCATCGTTTTTTCCTTTTCTCATTTGAATTCAACGTTTGCCATCACTTCCGTCAAACAAGCAACTAGATTCAGTTCGTGATCTGCTACAAATGCATTCTTGTATTGATAATCAGCGAGGATCAACACAAGTTGAGGGATGGATGTTGATTGGACGTTACCGTTCATAGTATTATATATGCCACGGAATATCGATGCGGGTTCGACATCAATGTTGTTGACTACCCAAGATCGCATCTTCTTGAAGTCTTTGTTCTTGAGATGTTTGTACAAATCAGAGTATTGATCATTGTCACTGACTAACGCATCGACAGTCAATCTACCACTGATACTGTTACGTTGGGTTTCATTCAGTATGCGTCTCCAATCAGGGGCATACTTAGATATAACTTCTGCAAGTACCTCATTCTTGAAATCTACTTTCTCTTGAGACAAGATGTTCTGTAGACGTTTCATAAAAGAACCACACAATCCTTGCATCTCTGATTTGGTTGTGTTGAATTCATATACACCACAACGAGAGTGTAGTGGTTCAATGATACGATTCTTGAAGTTACAAGTTAGGATGAATCTACAGTTACGACTGAACTCTTCGATGAATCCACGTAGTGCGGGTTGTGTAGATTGGGGATTGAGGTAGTCCGCCTCGTCTAGGATTACAACTTTGTAACCCCCAGAGAGAGATACAGACGAGGCGAACTGTTTAATCTTTCCACGTAGAGTGTCGATGTTCCCCTCTTCCGATCCATTGATTACAATATGATCAAGGTTGAGTTGATTACATAATGCACGTGCAACAGTGGTCTTACCAAGACCCGCTGTACCAGTGAACATCATATTCGGGAGTTCACCACCGTCTACGATTTTTTGAAATGTTTGTTTAAGTGTATCGGGAAGGATACAGTCTTCAATTGTTTGGGGACGATATTTCTCTACCCACAAGAATTCATTACTCATACGAGTCTCCATAATAAAATTACATCTAGTATACAGTATCTAGACGGTAATGTCAAGCAAAAACGTTGTAGTATCTACTTGGATTTTTTCTCAGTCTTTGTCTTATTATTTTCTTCTCAAACTCTTTACATTCCTTGGGGTCAGTAAACTCTTTGAGAATTCTTCTATGCATATAAGGCGGTACATCCAAATTATTAAAATACTCCATTCTTGATGAACTGTGAGTATAAGATTGTGTCTTACCGTTGGTACTACCTATGTAATACTTCTTCTCCATACTGTTGTACCAAATGTACACGTATGGATTAGATGGACTGTAGTAAGTCTTAATTTCATACCAAGACATACCAAAGTGTTCGTTTACGACTAATTTGTTTGTTTTCTTATATAACACGAAAGTTGGGGAGACTACTTGTCTCCCTCAAGTCCTTCTTCGCCTTGTACCTGTTCAACCATTTGAACAATCTGTACTGCTTGGTCACGAAGTTGTCCGATAGTAGAGAGTTCTTCACCCTTAAATCCACCACGTTGTACAACAGTGTCCACCACAGCAACAGTTGATCTTGCGACACGGTTTGCAAGGTCAATCAATTCAGAATAATCTTTATCTGCTTTTGCCATCATTATGCTCCATATGTTGATGATTTTTCGAATGCGATGAAATATTCAATCGCAGACTGTTGTGACTTCCATTGAGATATCAGTTTCTTTGATACACTCACAGTGAAGTCTTCATTAACCACTTTGATGTTATTGACGTTAACCACAAAGTTAAAGTCTACATCTTCGGGGTACTCACCCTCTACATCAATAGAGAATGCATTAGATGTCGAATCTTTTGGATCAACAATAGTTAATCGTACCGCACCCGTAGTTGGTGTGATAGTCATTTCATTGTGACCAAGGGCAGCTGACGCTTTCCTTACTCGACTCAACGTATCTGTATCTATAACAAATTTAACTTCCGCTTCAGGCATAACAATGTCTTGTGCTGGTGAAGTCAACATATCAGGATCAGAGTAAAAGTATTTCACCTCAGATCGTCCAGTTGAATCACCGACTACAACATAGTCAGTCTCAAACTTCAGTCTTGGTTTGTTAACAAGAGACAGTACACTCAAGAACTCGTTCAGATCATAGATACCAAACGACTGAGGAAAGGATTCTTCCACTGTTGTCTGACTCAACACGTTACGAGCAACTGAGATTGTTTTCAAAGTATTCCCTTCTGAGAACACCAGATTTGGATTGATGGTTGCGTAGTTCCTAAGAACTTCCAACGTTTTATCAGTCAATTCCATAATATACTCCTATCTTATTTTACTAAAGTTTTTCTCTTTGATGAATTCGATTTTGCGTTGAAACTGTGCATCCTCTAACTCACCCTTGTGAGAAATTACAAATACATTTGTATCTTCCCCAAGAGTATACAGTATCTTCATCAAATTGTCAACCCCTTCTGCATCTAATGATGAATCAAATGTCTCATCAAGGATCAGTAGGTTGGTTGCTACACTATTCTTCATCTTCGCAATTTGTCTCCAAGTGAATAACAACGATAAGTCAATACGTTG
>MDSW01077702.1_pt1 | contig 21995 bp, 15 predicted proteins | sample 811171 | NCBI WGS metagenome assembly MDSW01 (sample SAMN05326641, study PRJNA326480) | marine metagenome | isolation source: seawater | place: Atlantic Ocean: North West | collected 2012 | reverse complement strand
GCCGACGCCCGAGCCGACGCCCGAGCCGACGCCCGAGCCGACGCCCGAGCCGACGCCCGAGCCGACGCCCGAGCCGACGCCTGAGCCGTCAGAGCCCACGATCGATCCGTTCCCTGCTTCGTGCAGCTTCCCGAAGAGCCAGTACAACCCCGACACCGACACGTGCGGGTCTGGGACTCACATCTCTGAGCTGCAGAAGGTACACGTCACCGGCGACATGTACGCGTATGCGGACGCCTCGGGGCACAAGCTCATCCCGGTCGACGAGGGCATCGGCGGCGTGGGGACGATGTCGGGAAGCCTCAGCCTCGCGCAGATGGAGGCGACCTGCGATGCGGCCGAAAACTGCAGAGCCCTCGCGACCGACGACCGTCAGACGCGCTGGATGAAGACGGGGCAGTGCATGTCGCCGTGCTTCCGCACGTACTACAACTGGTACATGGCGTTCAACGAGCGCTCGCCGTACCCGTTCAACCCGGCTCGAGCCGGACCGGCGGCGGCGACTCGCGAGCCCATCTTTCATTTCACGTTTGATGACGCTGGCGATGTCCCAATCAACCAGATCACGGGCGAGGAAGCCACTTGTGTCGGCGACTGTGTCAGCGGATTGCACCCTCTGACATACCAGACAGGTCGAGTTGGATCCCGCGCGCTGTCTACCTCGAACGGGGCAAGGATGCTGATGGGTCCCATCGCCTACTCTGTCACCGCGCGCTTCTCAGTGTGCGCCTGGCTCAAGAGCACTCGAGACATGAGCCCTCACACCGGCTGGCAGACGGCGATTGGCCGGTGGGGCGCCGGTCACGGAGGCGTCAACATCTTCCACCTCGGCTTGGAAGATGACACGTTCGGCGAATACGCCGAGGTGAACGGCAATCTCAACTTCATCGGAGCCCCGGCAGGTACGATGGAATCCGGCACGTGGACGCACATCTGCGAAGCCGTGTCCTCTGGGACAGATGGGAAAAAACAGATGTGGGTCAACGGCGAGCTCGTTGGCGAGGTCGCCAACGCCGGCACTCCCGCGTACGCCAACCGTGAGGGAACCTTCAACATGGTCCTCGGAGACAAATGCGAGTCCTGCGCGAACAAGTGGGATGGCCAGATTGACGACGTAAAGATGTGGGACGTCTTCATCACCCAAGATGAGGCCGTCGCCGCGTACAATGCCTGAGCTCTCATTACGGCTCCCGATGATCGCGGCCGATCAATGTATTATCATATGAAAGTCTAATATTAGTCTTTGCTTGAAAACGCACATTCCTCAGGTTTCGCCCTCGCCTTCTCCGTGCGTCTTCCCCTTTCCGTGATCGTTTTTACTTGCGCGTTTCTTCTCTTCGAAGCTGCCCACCGCACCCGTCCTCTCTTCCCCCTTGGCCCAGCGCTCGTAATCCGCAACGAGGAATTCCGCGAGCCGCGGCATGAGCGCCTGCGCGACGGCGCTCGCAATCATTGAGAGCGCACCACTGAGCATGAACGACGGCGCAAGAGAGAGCGGACGGGGCACCTGCGTGCGCATGCGCAGCTTCGCGTCGCACCCGAGCGCCCACGTTGAGGCGGTCGGAACGTCGAGGTCCCTCTCGATATGGCGCGGGCGCTCGTCCTCCGCGTCGGAGAACTCAGCCTCCTCGAACGGTCCCGCCCGCGGTGCGACGGTCGCGTCGCTCGCATCACCGTCCTCCTCGTCGCTCGACACCACGACGCCGACGCGCACGCCGTCCGCACCATCCCCTCCGTCCTCGACCAAACCCTCCCATGAGAGTTTGACGCGTAGGTCGAGCTCGAAGCGACGGTCGAGGTCTGCCTGCCCGAGACTCGCGCCCGCGCCAACAAGCGTCACCGTCTGCCGGGCGACGTCCGTCTCGGTCGTGAAGTCGATCGAGGGCGTCAGCTCGCGCAAGACGGAGGCGGGACCTTCTGAGGTCTCGGCGGGAAGCGTCGACTTCAGGGGCACGGCGAAGGTGAACGTCGTCGGTGACGTGCGCGAGACGAACTTCGGGTCCAACAGGGCGTACTCCTCCGCGGGGAGACGAAGGTACGCGTCCAGCGGCGCGTCGCAAACTGTAGCGACATCTATGCGCGTCGACGCATCGGCACTGACCTTGACCCACTTCCATCCCCGCAGCTCGACCTTGGCGCCGTCCGCGTCGCTCGCGCCGGCAGATACGTCGTCGCTCACGCCGAGACCGTCACGAAAACCCGATCCCCCGGACGTGGTGCCAAACATGTCCCCCGCGGAGAGCACCTGGGCGAGAAAGCGCACCGCACCCTCGACGGACGCGAAAGGAGAACGCTTCCCCGACGAAGCCAAGACGTACGACCCCCGACGCCGAGACACTCGAGAGAGCCGGAGCGTCGTAGGGTAGTGACCGACCAAAACGGACTTCGGAATCGCCATCGCGCACCGGGGCGGCGGGACGCACGCGCCCCGCGCCGCCGGCGTGTATGTGTGACGACGGGGCTCATGGACGAGCAGATTTGGTGGTAAAGAAGCGACAGACTCGATGGTCATGTAAGGCTGAACAATACGTTCGTCCTCGCCGCGCGCCTCGCCCCCGACGCTCAACTTCAACCCCTACCTCGATTCGCCGCCGCTGCGGCTTTTTCCCTAGCCACCGTTTCTCTCGCCGCTCTCTCCTGCGCCTTGACCATCCGATCCACCGTGCTCATGACGAGCGCAAGGTCTCTCCGCGTCGTCTTCAACTCCGCCTCGACGCTCGCGATGTTCCTCACCGCGCCCGCCAAGAGCTTCTCTGTCTCGGCGTGTGCACGCTCGCTCGCCTCCGTCTTCGCCGCCGTCTCCTCTACCTCTTCCCGAAGGGTAGACATCTCTCTCAGCCTCGGCTCGAGCATCGCGAGGGATCCCGCCATAGACGCGAGTTTCGCATCCCCGTCTCGCGCTGACGTGTCGAGACGAGACACCCGTTCCGCGACCAGCTCGAGATGCGAGGGCGCACACTCGACGCAGTGCGCCTCGAGCGTCCCCGCGAACGTCTCGACGTCACACCCGAGCGACGCGAACGGACACTCAACCGGGCGCTTCGCGCACGTCGATGTTACGTGCGCCTCGAGCTCGCGCCTCGTCACGCCCTCGCCGCAGCCGCGCGGACACTCGAGGACTTTAAACGCGCACAGCGCGTCGTGGCCACCCGCAGCGTTCGCGCCAAACACCTCCGCGCAGCCCTCGTTCGGGCACTGCACGGGACGGAACGCGCAGGCGAGCTTGTGCTCGTATAGCGCGTCCGCGGTTTCGAAAGCCTCCTCGCAGTGAGCGAGCTTGCCGCGATCGTACTGCAAAAGGAAATGGGAAGGGACCGAGCGTGTGAGAAGGACGGAGAAGCCCGCGGTTCGAGAAACTCCGGATCCGTTTGGACACGAGGCATGACGCACCCGAAGCAGGAGCTCGCGACTAACCCGCTCGCGGTCGGAAACCTTCCAGCCTTCGCCTTTGAAGACGGCGGACTTGAGGGCGTCGATCGCGTCTGCCTGCGACGCCTTGGAGAAGGTCTCACCGACGCTTCCGAGCCACGACTTCTTCGATGTCGTCCATGCCTCCATGGCCGAGTGCAGATCGGAGAGGGCGCCCGCGGCTCCCTCGCCGGGGTCACCTCCGCCGACGTCGCCGGCGAGATATTCGACGAGGTCCGCGGCGAGAGGACCGACGCACGCTTTGGGATCGGCGAACGGTTTACCCGCGCACTGGTACACGGAAGCCTTCGCGACTGCGGCGGTGAGAGCCCTCCCGATGTTCGCCGTGCTGGTGAGGCACATGAACGAGCAGCGGTTCGCGCTCCCCTCCGGCCGCTTCTCGAGGAACGCGGCCTTATCTTCGACGTCGTCTGCGACGGGAACGGCGTTCTCCTTCTCTACCGTCTCGCTCATGGTCCGGTCGTGGGGAGTCGCGTGGGGCGTGTATTCGAATGGAGAGGGAGGGAGGCGAAGCAAACTGCCAAGTTCATTTTTTTTTCATTTCGCCGGCCGACTGTCAGTGAGGCGGTGCGAGGACGTTGCCGGAGATGGGTTCCCCTCGCGCGGGAAACGAAAGTCGGGATCGCGCTCGAGTGTCTTGGTTCTCCCTACATTATCGCATATGGATCATTATCTCTCTCGCGTCTACGTCGTTCTATCCGAGCCGGCCCAGCTGCGGCGCCGCGACTTGTTGTGTAGCACGCGCGCCCTCTCTTCTCGTCACACGCGGAGGATCTGCAAGCTTTTCCCAAACGCAATGCCTATCCAGTCCGGCTGTGTGGCGCTCCACTGCAGCTGCGAGATCTCCGCCCCCGCGCCGTATGCCAAAATGGGATCAATTCCCCCGTCGCTGGGCTGCGACATCGAGCTGAGGTCCCAGATGAGCGCTTGAGAGTCGTCTCCCGCAGTGCAGATGTGCGACGAGCTGTGCGGTGCCCACGCGATGGTGTTCACTGGCGCCGTGTGCCGCCGCAGCTCCTCAACGGGAAGCGTCGGGAAGCGAATATCAAGCACCACCACCTTACTACTGTCCATCTCCATCGTCGCCATGTACCGCGGATTCTGTTTGTTCCAGCCCAGGCGTAAGAGCGGGGTGTCCGGCGTTGGGCTCTCATAGATTATGGTGGAGTGATCTTTGTCGCGCAGGTCAAAGACGCGCACCGAGCCGTCAGCAGAGACAGAGGCGAACACCTCCGGCCCGCCCCACGCGATATCGTACACCTCCTTATCGTGCGCGATGAGCTGCGTGTCCACCACCTCCTTCTCGATGTCCCAGATCGTGCACGTCGTGTCAAGGCTGGACGTACCGACCCTCTGCAGGTTGGTTTCGTTCCAGTCGAAGCTCGTCAGCGGCGCGCAAAACTCGCTGTTCTTGTTATTGTTCAGCAGCGACTTGAGCTCCACGCCCTCGTCTTTGATGTTCCAGATTCGCAGGTAATCCCCCGTCGTAGCTATGAGATCGTCCTTCGTGCACTCCTTATCGGGGATGAACAGAATCTTCGTGCAAGGGTACGGGTGCGTGAACGAGTGTGTCGGTTCCGCCGGGAACGCACCCGCGTCCTCGTCGAGACTCACGATGTCCACCTTGTTGTTGTACTGCTCGACGAATGAACCCACGGCGACACGAAACCGCTTGTCTTGGCGAACCTGAGGAGGGAGAGCGAGGAGGCGATCGATGACGCGCACGACGGCGCGACGGCGGATCGGAGAGGAGACGATCGTCAGACGCGAGGCGGGGAGGGGGAGACGAAAGGAAACGGACCGAGCGCGACGAGCGATCGCGAGCGAAGAACCGCGCCGGAGTGGCAAAAGAGTGAGGCGCGGGAATTTGTAGAGTGGAGATCGCGAAGGGTCGCGCCCCCGGTGGGGGCGATGGGCATCGCGACACGCACACTCCATCCCATCGCGTAGATCAACCACTGCGCCTCATAGGTATAAATCTCGGCGCGCCGCTCGCCCGAGGCAGGCGCGGCCATGGCGCTCGATCGCGCTTCCCCGACGGGTCGCTCGCTGCCTCCTTACACGTGCGATGGGTCACCGCGGGAACCGCGAACGCGGGTTGATTTCAACTCCGCGATACCCGGCCTGACTCGCGATCAGAGCCGTGATCCGGGGATGACGACGCGCGAGTGGGAACGAGCGCGGCGAGCGATACCCTCGCGTGCTCGTCCGTCGCGCGCGTCGGGTTCTGGCGCTCCCCTCGACGTTCGCGTCAGCGCGCCAAGAGCTTCGTCTGCAGCTCCTTTCCTCTTTTTTACTCTAACGAGGCGCGACTGCCGCCCCGTCAGCAAGACGTCGTCTCATCGTCTCATGATGATCTCACATTCATTCCTGATAGAACCTGAGATAGATCGAGAATGAAACTTAGCGCGCTTGCTATCCGTATCCTCTTCTCCCGTCCTTTACAACATAGCCGTGGTGAGCGAGGACGCTCACCAAACGGTCACATCAGCGGCGCCCTTCGGGTCGATCGCCTCGGGTGATGGCGACGATGGCGCTTCGCGCGAATCCGAGCGCGCACCGCGTCGAATCGTCGCCGCGGACGTCGCATCGCGCCGGTTCCCCACGTGAGTGTCGTTGCTGTCGTGCCCACTCGCGCAACGGGGTGACGTCAACGCGCTCGCGTCGCCCCCTCGCTTCGCTTCCACGCGCGACGTCGAAGGATGAGGGATCCGAGGACATCGCCTCGGTCGCGCCCGGGAAGCGCGATAAGTCCCCGAGGAAGCCCACTGGCGAGATCCTCGCGGGGCTATGGCGCGAGCTCAAGTACGTGCCCTTGCGCGAGGACACCATCCCGGAGGCGGTGGCGTTGATGGCTGCGCTGGAGGCGTCCAAGAAGCGCCCGGGTCCGGGGGAGCATTGGGATGATGCCGAGTGGCGCGTGCAGGAGGATGCCGCGAATACGGTCCCGGAGAAGATCGGCGCGTACTGGGGCGCGAAGTGGGAGAACCTTACGGGGAGCGAGGCTGTGAGAGACGCGGCGCCGCTCATGTCAGGCGCTGTGAATGTCGCCATCGCCGGCGTTCTCTTGAGACTCGCACTTCCTCGCGTCGCCGCACTGAACGCGGTCGGGGGTTTCGACGAGCTCGCGGCGTTCTTCGGTCTACCCCCCCGCGCGGAGCTCAGCGGATACCTCGACCAGCTTCAGGGGTTCCCGACGCTGGCGGTGTTCGCCGTGTACGTCGGTCTCTTCGCCGCCGAGAAGCTGACGATGACGGACGAGTTCCTTCCCATCGGTTTCATCCTCCCTGTCGTGAGCCCTGCAGTGTTCGGGGGCGTCGCGGGGGGGACGATCGTCACCTCGCTCGCGTCCACACTTGCGGCGAGCATGAACTTCTGGCTCGGAAGGACGGTCTTGAAAGAAAAAGCGCTGAAGCTCAAGTGGAAAGACAACCCCGCCGTCGGCGAGAGCAAGTGGTTCAAAGCGCTAAGCCGCAGGTTTGACAGCGAACAGTTTCCCGAGTCGACATGGCCGATGACGGAGGGTTTTAAATCCGCTCTTCTGCTTCGCCTGTGTCCCATCCTCCCGATCCCTCTTTCAGGAAACTGGTATGTGTGCGGGATGACGCCGCTGAAGTTCCCAGAATTTTTCGCTGCGCACTTCATCGGCTCTTCCAAGACGGCGTTCGTGGACGCCTACCTCGGCTCGCTGCTCTTGCAGGCGGCGTTCGAAAACGACACCGTCAAGGAACAGGCACAGTCCGTGCTCGCGTTCGAGACGGTCGCCTTAGTTCTCATCTCTATCGGCGTCACTACGTACGCTACGGATCTATTCACGCAAATTCTGGAGGAGGAGGGCATCGACGCGAGCTCTCTCGGCCTCGGCGACGAGGACGAGGACGAGGATGCGGACGAGTCGGGAACAGAGGAGCGTTCCCGGGATAAAGACGAAAACACCGCCAGTCGAGAAAAACCTCCCTCGATCGTCGCTAAAGCGGAAGCGAGCGATTTCGCGCTCGACGCACTGGAGGAGGAGATGATGACGGGTGCGCGGCGGGTGACGTCGGAGTCCACGCTGTCGGAGTCCGCGCCGTCGCGTTCGCCGGAGGAGGACGCTGCGGCGAAGTGGGCGGCGGAGGCATTCGTCGCCTCTGCCGTAGCGGAGGAGCCGACGAAGGAGTCGTGGTGGCGGACGAATAAGGGTTCGGCGGGTGAGGACGAACCCACGGAGGAGGAGCGCGCGTTGCTGAGCGCGATGGACGCGGCAGCAGCCACGGCGTTGGTTAATGCCAACGAGGGACGGAACGCGAGAGGGGACGATGACGCCGAAAGATGACGGCGGCGCGAACGTTGGGCGGGGAAGACTCTTTCCCACGAGATTTTCTAAAAAGTTTTTCGACACTTTAGGACGGCATCGAGTCGTCGCCGTCTCGTCTCTCGCGAAGATTTTCGTGTTCGCGCGGTGGGGGTTCCTTCTGCAGGAGGCTTTCACGCCGCGGCATCTCCGGGAAACGGGACGGGTTTTTTCCCTCGCCTCGCTTCCTCTTGCTCCCCTTCCTCCGGCGGCGCAAACGCGGCGAAGAACCGCACGAGGTCCGAATGCGTTATGACACGGATCGCCGCCTTCGTCTCAGGCTCCACAGCGTACACCCTGTGCACTCGGTTCCGCGCGAGCGCCTTCAGTACGTCATCCACATTTGCATCCGGTGCGCACGTCACGTTGAGCCTTCCCCCCGCGAGTCGTCCGTCGTCGGCAAGGTTCCCAGCGAAGAGCGGGTGCGCTCGGGCGCTCGCCATTGGCTCCTCGGCAAGCTCCGGCGTCGCGCCAATCGGGGCGTGCAGCTTGTCGATGAATTCCCCCACGGTCATCGCGAGGACATCGAAGTGACCCGGCTGAATGCGGCGGAGATCTGACTCGGAGATGCTTCCGAGGAACCGCATCGCGACGGGTTCGGGCACGGGAGGCCACTCGGCTGATCCCCTCTCCACCGCCATCTCGCCTCTCCGAGGCTCCACCACTGCGAGCCCGCTCACGCCGAGGCGACGCATGAGGGCGAACGCGCGCAAGACGGAGCTGTCCGATGGAACAGTATCCACAGAGGAGGTTCCGACGCCGAGATCCGCGACCGTGCACGGCGTGAGACAGCGTTTGATGTGTTCCCACTTGGAGAGGAAGCGCGTGACGTCGGAGACTGAGAAAATATCGCTCACCTCCATAACCCGGGAGATCCCCGCCCCGCTGCTCGGCGCGGGCGCGTCCCTGTACAGCGCCACGCGGTGGTTCACGGGCTCGTTCGGAGAGGAGACGAAGTACCGTTGGATCACGTCCAGGAGCGTCGCATCGCTCGCGGCGGCTTCGGGCATCCACGCACCTCCTCCCCGCATCGGGCCGCGTCTGATCTCCGCGAGCGTCTTTGCAGAGAACGCGTCGCCCTTCTCCGCCGTTGCGCTTAGGATGCGCCTCGCGCTCTCTGGGGAGTGGTCGAGGAGAAACCACTCCGGAGCCTCCTTAGAACCAGTGTATCCGCACGGTCCCGGGGGGAAGATGTGCGTGATGAGCGCGGAGAGAATATCGTGGACGCTGATGAAACCGAGCTGCTCGTGGCGGTCGTCGGTCAGGAGCGGGGCGGAAATCACGCTCCGCTCCGCCAACGCTCCCAAAGCCTCGCTCACGGTCTGGGATGGGGTGAGGACGAGCACGTCGCGCCTCGCGGGAGCACACTCAGGGCGCCCGACGTGTCGTGCCGCGAGGAACTCGCGAAGCGTCGTCGTGGCGAGCAGCGAGCGGATCGCGCCGAGGTCGGAGACTCGGTTCGGATCCGGGTGCGCTTCCTCCTCTTGAGCGGAAGACGAGGTGCGTGCGCCCTTTTCGGCGGCGACGTCTGTTTGGGCTCCGAGCATCGCGCGCACGAGGCGGGAGGCGAGGGCGTCGAAGTACGCGGGATCGTGGAGGTAGACGGTTAACGCGGCGAGAGAGGCAACCGCGCCGGCGACGGAAAGGGCGATCGCGTGGACCCGGTCGCCGGAGGGCATATCTCGCGCGCCGAGACTGTGGGGTGTGGGGGAAAAAGCCACGACGAGACGAGCACACGCTCGGGATGAAGGAGTACAAGTACTAAGTCGAGGAGGGGCAGTGGGAGACGACAGTCCACCATCTTCACAGACTACGATATGATATGGCGCAGGTGTGGACACTACGACAAGACCTTCACGATGACGATCGCGTCTCGGATCTATCGGACGGACCGAGGACTGAGGTAAAAAACCGCTCGCTCGGAAAAGGTTCCTAAAAAAGAGGAAAAAGCAGAGCACCCTCCTCTTTCAACCCCTCAGCGATGAAGTCACGTCTGAGCCTCACCGTCGAGGTCGCGGTCCTCGCTACAATCCTCGTAGCCGCAGATGCAGTCACCGGGTCCAACGTGCGATGGACTGAGTGCGGTGCGTCGCGCGCCCACGGCCCGCGCTCGTCAACTTGTCGTGTGGTCTACTCTTTCTTGACGGCCCTCCTACCCCTCCAGGCGGCGACCGCGCGCTCATGCGCGTGAGAGGCGTCGAGCTCCTCCCCTCTCGCCCCCGAGCGGGTGATATTGTCCGTGTCGTCATCACCGGTGACCTTCCCGTGGACGTCAGGACCTCAGAACACCCGAAGTTGGATGTCTCCGTGTACTACGACTTCTTCAGTTGGAATCTCGTCGCTCAGAAGCGCGGCCCGCTCTGTGGCGCCGGCGCCTTCACCGACTGTCCGATTCCGCGCGACCCGGCAGCGTCGATACGCGGTACAATGCGCGTTCCCTCGGCTGCCATCGCGGGACGGTATAAGATTGTCTTCGCCGCGCGCGTCGGTGATGGAGAGCCGCTCTTCTGCGTCGCCGCGAGAGTCCGCTTCGACTAGCGAGCGTTTCGTTCCATTCAACCAACCTAACGCCGGGCGCCCCCCTCTCGCTCAGAACCCGACACTTTGCGCACGCCGCGATCACGCCCCCGTCTCAGCCGCTACCGCGGCCGCGATTGACGCGTTGATGGCATCAACGATTTCGTCGGGGCTCATCTGCCGTGTTGGAGGCGGCGGCGCGACTCCGCCCGCCGCCGGGGTGGTGCCAGCCCCGCCGGTCGCCGGGGCCGCAGCCCCCCCCCCGGCCGCCGCCGCCTGCGCCGCCTTCGCCGCTGCCTGCTGCTTCGCGCGCCCCGCGGCGTATCCGTTCGAGCGGATGGGTGTCTTGGAGTGCGTGACGCGGAGGTTGTGCCCGCCGCTCTCCGTGCCGTCGCGCCCCAACGCCGCCTCCGCCCCCTGGACATCCGCGAATTCGATCCAGCAGTTCGTGCCGTTGATGCGCACGCCCACCACCTCGCCGTCGTTGCCGAAGAACGCGGCGAGGTCGTCCTCCGTTATCTCCTCGCCGGGGTTGATCCCGGGCTGGCCCTTGAGTCCTCGGATGCCACCGACGTGCACCGTCCGCATCACGCGCTCCAGATCGTCTGCCGTGGCGGGGGCGCGAGGGGCCCCGCCCCCGCCGCCGTACGAGGGCGCCGCCGCGTACCCGACGGGAGCGCCGTACGCGGGAGCGTAGCCCCCAGGCTGCGCGTACCCAGGCTGCGCATATCCTTGGCCGTACATCACGCGCACGCGTCCTTGATGTGGACTAGGGCCGTCGAAGATCGGAGAAAAAACCTTGCGCCCCGCCGCTCGCTGCGGCGTGCCGCCGGCCAGCAGATGAAAATTGACGCGCGAACCGCCTCATCAGCGGGCGAGTTCGCGCCGGGCGCCGACGAGGGAAAAAAATCCAAGGGACGACAGTCGTCACGACGGCGGTGCGACTACCATTCCCTCTCTGACTCCTCTAAGACTCCCTCTGTACCGCTTAGTTCGGGGTCTCGCTCCATCGGTGTCGGCGTGGAGTCCGTGTCGACGATGTTGTCGCCAGCGGACACGCCGAAGCGCACGGAGGCGCAGATTCTGCGGAGCCTGCTGGAGAACGGTGTGGCGAAGCGGTTCGACCTTCGCGCGTGGAGCGACAAGGGGTGCGCGCAGGCGACCGGGATGGAGCGTCTGGAGGTGCTGCTGGAGCAGGTTCGACCCGACGTCGCGAAGCTCATCGTTTTAGAGGAACTTGAGGTGCGGCGCTCGTCGTTCGCGCGCGCCACCTTTTCCTTCCGCGCGACGGACGCCCACGTCTCTTTCGGAGTGTGCCCACCGCCGTCACCGCCCCTCAGCGCGTCCCTCCACGTCCCCCTCACCCTCCCACAGGGCACCCCTGAAGAGGACGTCGATGCTCTTGTATACGGCGAGATCGCCCTGCGCGACTTTGCGGAGCTTCTGAACGCGTACGGGGGCACAGATGCGCTCGGCGGCGGTGGCGGCGTCGGCGGGGGTCGCGTCTTCTGGGACCTCGGGTGCGGCACGGGAAAAGGCGTCCTCGCCGCGGGTTTGTGCTCGCATTTCGCGTTCGCTCGCGGCGTCGAACTTCTCCCGTGCACCGCCGCCATCGCCTCGATTCTCGTGGAAGATTTCGTTCGTGACGTCTTGCCCGGCGCGCGTCCCGCGAGCGCGCCCCTCCTCGGCGTCGGGACGCACGCTGGGGACATGTTCGCCCCGGAGTGCCTCGGCGAGTGGCGGTGTGCCGATTTCGCGTTTTGCAACTGCGTGACGTGGGATGAGGAGACGATGCGACAACTCTCGCTCGCTGCGGAAGGGCTCCGCCCGGGGGCGGTGTTCGTTACCGTGCTGTGCCCGCTGCAGTCACTAAAGTTTGAGCTCGTGGAGGAGGTGGAGATCAATTTCTCGTGGGGCGCGGTGGAGTGTTTGGTGCATCGCCGAATGACGGACGAACAGGCGGCTGCGGCCGCTGCGCTCGGTGATGCCTTCGGGGAGACAGGGACGGGAGATGCCGAGATGGTCGCGGAAGAACGGCTCGGGGAGGAGACGCGGTGATGAAGGAGAACACAAAGCAGTGTGACATCATATTATATTATATTAAGGAACCATAGCGCGTGAGCTCGGTGAACGGCTGTGACGCGCGTTCTCTACTCCTCTTCGTCCTCGACGAAGTACTCTCGCTCGCTGTCGCCTCTCCCAAGCGATCGATACGACACGAGGTTGGCCCCCCCGGTGATGAGCGTCGCGCCCTTGAATGAGTCGCGCAGCATCGAACTTCTGTTCAGCTTGAACGTCAGCCGCTCGCGCATCGACAGCTTCGCCTTGTCCTTCTGGTACCACCTCGCCGCCTCCTCCCCCTCGTGCTGCTCGAGGATTTGTTCGTAGAAGGTAGCCTCTGCCTGCTCTGCGGCTCTCGACTCGGCGCGCATCATCGCGCGACGCTCCTCCTCGAGTGCCAACCCCGAGGCCCTCGCCGCGTCGAGCGCCGCGTCGATCGTCTGCTGATCTGGACCTGTCGGGAACATCCCATCGCGCTCGAAGATCAATCTCGTGTCCTCCCACACCTCCCCCTCCTTGAAGTCGACGTAGCGCTCCACCGCCGCGAGCGTGAGCGCGTCCGCGGTGGAGCAGTACCGCCGGAGGTTATCGAAGCCGAGCAACGAGCATACCGCAAACACGCGCGAGAACACGCCGTCGGATCGGGACGCGCCCGTTCGCGCTGCCTCCTCGGACGCGCGAGACTTGGACAACGTAGCGTACGTCCCGACGAGATCGCTCGCGTCGGGTTTCGCGAACGCGCGCGAGCCCGCGAGCGGGCGCTCCGCGTTCCCGAGGTCGAGCGTCTCGTCATCGGCAAAACCGATCTTCTCCTCCTCCGCTCGCCAAAGGTTCAGTACGAGCGTGATAGCCGGCGCCCCCGCAGGCGCGAGCCGCCGCGCCTGCCCGCCGCCCGCGGAGCGCCACTCGTGGAAGAAGAGGTGCGTCTTAGGCTCCTCAAGAATGTCCGCGAGCACGCTCAGCGTCGCCGGTCGCAGCGTTTCTGCGCACCGCGCGGCGAGGTCCAGGAGCGACCCCATCCCGCCCCCTGCCACGAACGTCGCTCGATTCTTCCCATCGGGGGCGATGCACCGCCACACCGCGTTCAGCGTCGCCGCCACGAGCGCTATAGGAACCGCTGCGTCCGTCTCCGCCGCGTCGTCCACGCACCGCTTCAACGTGTCGACCCCGCCGGCTTTGCGAAGCGTCCGGAAGTTCCGCGCGTCGGACTCGCACAGCGCCGTGAGCAACGCGCACGCGCCCAGCCGCAACGGATCCTCCGAGCGAATCGGCCGCGCCGACCCGCCCCTGGCGCCCGACGCGTGCGACGCGCGTACGGAGGACCCGTCGCCCGCGAGCGTTGTGCGAGCGAAGCGCGGCGGCTCGTACAGCGCGTAGTCTCCCGGGTGTGTCTCCGAGAGAGGTGCCTTCTGCGACGTGCTTCGCGCAAATTCGTCGTCGTCGAGTGTGCGCGTCCCCCATTCGCCGCTCCCTGATCCCGTCGCCGCGTCCCCTCCCCGGGGTCCGCCGAGCTCCAACGCCGCGAGCGCCGCCTCGAACGCGCTCGCGCTCCCCAGACGCTCCGCCATCCCTTCCCTTGCCATGCGCTCCAAGAACGCCATCGCGGCCGCGCGAATGCTATCGTCGGCGGGTCCGTCGCTCGCCGCCGCCGCAATCGCCGTCTCGCATGCGCCAGCGTTCCACAGCGCGGCCGCGCTTCTCGGGGCCATCCGCGTCAGCACGCGAAGCGCGAGCTCCTGCAGATCTCGGAGCTGTGACGGGGACCACCTCGCGATTCGTGCGGCGCGCTCTGCCCCCGCGAGGATCGGAAAGCGCGCGAGCGGAGCGAGGAAGGCGAGGAGACACGCGGTGAATCCGTTGGGGGCGCACGCCTCCACCGCCCCAGCGTCATCCTCTGCGAATTCAGCCACCAGGAGCCACGCCAGCCGCCGCATCTCAAAATCGCGCGCCCTCGTGCCGAGGGACATCGGGTGCAGGACGCCCTCGTCGTCCGCGCTCATCTCAGGTCGCGTCGCGATCGCGAGCGCTGTGCGATGCAAGCCCGCGGCGCGCAGCGCGACGCGCGTCTTCGGGTGCTCCGCCAACAGTCTCCCGCACACTAGGAGTTCGTTTCTCAGCTCCTTATCCGCATCGCCATGCCCGCCGCTCGCGACGGCGGCGACGAGATCGCTGAATGCCTCGCAGAACCGGCGCGCGTTCGAAGGCGTACCCCGCAGCGCTTTCGCCTCGGGTGCTGCCTCGAGAACGTTCCACATGAGCTCCGACGTGACAAAGACGAGCTCGGAGCGGAACCCGGCAGGATCGCGGAGCGCAGGCGCCAGCGCGTTGAACAAACCCGCGTTCGCGATGTCGATCGCGTTCGCGTCGTAATACGACAGCTGGAGAAGTGCTTTCGCGATCGCGACGACGACGCTCGAGTCCCCGAGGGCGAGCGCGTCAGCGAAGCCCCGGACGCAGTGCGCGGCGCAGCCGCTGAGGCAGGCGAGCTTTTGGTTGGTGAAAAACGCGCGACGAACGGGTCGCTCCTCCGCGCCGCCGAGCCCGGCAAGGTTCGCGCCGAGGCTCGCCTCGTCGCCCGCGACGCGTCCGCCCCGCGGATCCGAGGCGAGGTCGACATGCGATGGCGTGGCACCGTGCGCGGTGGCGAATGCGCGGAGCGCGTCACACGCGGCGACACGCACGGACGCGGGTATGTCCGGCAGGACGAGGCATTCAGAAACGAGCGCGAGGGCGCGGGCAATGACCGTCAGGTTGTTGTGCTCGTCAGTGCACGCGTGCCGCGCGAAGGGTTTCGCGAAAGTCCTACGCGGAAAGAGATGAGCGGGAACGATGGGGGTGGGCATCGTGAGCGATGAGAGGGGAGGAGGAGGGTGGGAAGGGAGCGTTGTCGCAAGTTGGCGAATGCGCAGTTGACGCCGGGCGCGAACCGCACCGCATGACGAGCACCAGCGCCTCCTCGAACTCCCCTACCAGACCTTGCGCGACGCGATCGTACGCGAAACGCACGATACGCTCGATCGATGGCAAGTCTCGAATGGGGAACCCCCCCGCATGCGCCCTGCACACTCGGGCGATGGCCGCGGCGTGCCTGTCGTGCAATCCCGCGCTGTGCTTCCCATGGAAGAGATCCAGGAGCTTGCCGTAGTCCAGCGCGGGGATGTCGCGCCCCTCCATCGCCACCGCGGGCAGGCGTCCGGTCGTCGTCTCCGCCGGCATCGCGCGGGAGGGTGTACTCGCGTCCCTCCGCCGAACGCTTTCCGACGCCCCGCGCGTGAGGAGACCTTTGGTCAAGACGAGCCAAAAGAAGGTCCCCCCGTGGGCTTCGGGCATCCGCGCCCGATCTTGAGACAAATTTCTTGACGCGCGCCGCGCGCTAACAAGCGTCGATGCTTGCGGAGCTGCCGGAGGCGCGCCACAACGCACGACCCCCGCGCCCACGTTCGCCCGCGGTCGCCGCTCCATCCGCCGCGTCGCACGCCCGCGCTCAGGAATCGAGACCGTTGTTCCTCGCGTGGAGGTTTTCATCCCTCCGCGCGTTGCCTCCTTTCGTCGTTCCAAGGAGAATTGTGCATTTCCCGCCTCCGGGATGACTAACAACGCGGCGCTAGCGACGAAGGAACTTGTGGGACTCGCGGGGGGCTCTCTCACGGCGCAACGTCGCATGCTGCCTCGGCCACGCGTCCGAGCCGTGCGTCACTCCGCGTCAACGCGCTGCGCCGCGAGCCCGGCGCCGCCCAACGTCACTCTCGAGGAGGTGCTCTCGCAGCTCGCGTCGCGATCGGACCCGGCGGCTCTTCCGGACGACGCCGCCCTTCCGTCGTCGTCGTCGCTCCCCCCATTCCAATCCGAGCTCGAGCTCGAGGCGGCGCGCGGTGCGTACATCGCCGCGCTCTCGCCCACCGCTTCGGACGGATCTTCGCTGGGCGCTGGCTCGCCCCCCTCGCGCGCCCCCCTCCCCACGCCGACGCGCGACACCTCGTCGTTTGCCGCTGTGGCGGCAGCGCCCGATTACCCCTCGCCTCCAACCCCCCCCCCGCACTTCCTCGGCGCGGGCATGCACTCCCCCGCGGCCGCTGCGATGGGCGTTGGCCTCGCCGCAGCCGCCGCTGCGGGCGGCGGTGTGGGACCTGCGACCACGATGATGGCGGCCGGCGCGCCCGCCGCCTCGGCGGCGACTGCCTTCTCGTCGGCGGCGACGGTGAACGTCGCCGTCACCGTCGTCGCATGCGTGTTCGGCTCCGCGCTCAGCGCCTTCTTCCTCGCCTGTATTCCCACGCTGAGGGCGATTCGGGCCGCGGCGAACGAGATCGCTGAACTCGCCGCGAGCGTCAGAGAAGAGGTTCCAGACACGCTCGCGGCGGTTCGCGTCTCCGGGATGGAGCTCACGGATTGCCTCGAGGAGGTAGGCGAGCTCACCGCCGACGTCGGGGCGGGCGTGAAGGGCACCGGGAAAGCCGTCGCGATGACCGTGGACACCGCGGGGAGTCTGGGGAAGGCCGCTGGAGAGAGTGTCAGACAGACTCTGCCCAAAGTGAGGGCGAAAGCGGCGCCGTTCGTGACGAAAGTGCTGAGGGAGACAGAGCGAACGGTGGAGGATGCGCTCAAAGAAAACGCTGAGACGGCGGAGTACTCAGAGCCCGTCGTTGCCGCTGCCGCGAGGGCGACAAAGTCGGGGGTCAGGTACGCCAGGGGTGCGCTCAAAGCTGCGGATGTCGCGAGGAAGGTCGGGCGGGTCTACAAATCCGTCAGAGGGACGAGTAAAGGACGGGAGAGGGAGGAGAAGAGAGACTCTAGCGACAAAGAGTAGTCTCTAGAGCTACTGTGAGGGATTTGTTCAACCTCAGCCTGTGAGCTTCATGACTTCAGCCGGTTGCAGAATACGCTTTCACCGCGCTACAGGTAGGTCTAGCTAGCTACTTGTAGAGCTCGAGAGCTAAGCTTGCTCTACTATAGGATAGTAGAGCTGTTCTGTAGCTAGCTAGGAGCTACCTTGGAGGAAGCTTAGCTCTAGCTAGAGCTAGCCAGAATCTCTCACAATTACGAAAGTAATACCAAGGTAAATACAAACGAAAGTAGTCTAGGACTATTTTTCACCGTTCATCGACGTGTTCACCCCCGAAGTCGGTTCGAAGTCGATCGTGCGGCCAGTGCGTGCCGGCGTCCACGTACGTCGCGCCGTGAAGTACTTTACGTGTCTCTGCTGCATGACAAACAGTGGACCGGTATTTACGCTGGTGTGTCCCGCGCGCCGCCCGCGCACTCCTGCGGCATATCCCCGAGCACTGCCGGAGGCATGCCCACCGCGCGGGTCTCGAGGCATTCTCCGGATCCGCGCGCTTCCGATCCCGCGACGAGCGAGGACGTCTCCGTGGTGGAGGTATCCACGGGCAATCAACGTGCGACTTTCGCCTCGAAGATGGCCTCGAACTTGTCGCCGGCCGACGCCAAAGGCATGGCCTCGGCCAAGGGCGTCATCTTGCAGTGGCGCGACATTACGTACACGGTGAAGACGAAGAAAGAGGCGTCTCGGGTGGATGGAGGAGCCGATGAAGACGACATCAAGCGCATCTTGAGCGGTCTGAGCGGCGACGCGAGCGGCGGGAGCTTGCTCGCGCTCATGGGCCCCTCCGGATCGGGTAAGACGTCGCTCCTAAACGCGCTCGCGTTCCGCGTCCCCAAGCAGACAGACGCGGAGATCACGGGGGCGGTGTACGCCGATGGCGTTTTGGTGGAGAGCCCCGGGGCGATGGCGCGCATGAGCGCTTACGTGGAGCAAGAGGACGCGCTCTTCGCTTTATCCACGGTCCGCGAGACCCTGCTCTTCGCCGCGCAGCTCCGACTGGGGCCGGATGTCTCGCTCGCGGCGAAGGAGGCGGCGGTGGAGGACGTAATCGCGGACCTCGGCCTGGTCAGCGCCGCGGAGACGATCGTGGGGAACGAACAGATCCGCGGCATCTCCGGCGGCGAGCGTAAGCGCGTCGCCATCGGTATGGACCTGTTGCACGATCCGCGACTCATCTTTATGGACGAGCCCACGAGTGGACTGGACGCATTCCAAGCGCTCAACGTCATGTCCGCCCTCAAAGACCTCGCGGTGACGAAAGGAAGGACGATCGTCGCGAGCGTGCACCAGCCGCGGAGCAGCATATATGCTCTCGTCGATCGGCTTGTTTTACTCAGCGGGGGGCGGTTGATGTACTCAGGCGAGGCGGGGTCGAAGTGCTCAGCGCATTTCGCGGCGCTGGAGGAGCCTGTGCCGAAGGATTTCAACCCGGCGGACCACTTCCTGGACGTCATCTCCGTGGACTACCGATCCCCTGATTTGACCGTTCGCACGAAAGCGCGGATCGAGAAACTTGCGGCGGGCTTCGTCCCCGCGGTGGAGGCGGTGGCGACGGACGGGAACGCGTCGCTCCTCTCGGGCGAACTCTCGACCCGCGTGGAGACCGACGTGGCGGCGCGCAAGGCGGAGAACTCTTTCTGGATTCCGTTCAAGCTCTTGCTCGCGCGGACGTGGCGAGAACAGACGCGGGACTCCGCGACGCTGACGATCAAGTACATCATGAATACGTTCTTCTGCCTCCTATTCGGAGTCGTATACTTCCGCATGAAACGCGACCAGATCAGCATTCAGGACCGCACGGGGATTCTGTTTTTCCAGGCGATGAACCAGGCGTTCGGGAGTGCCATCGGCATCTCAAAGATCATCCCGCAGCAGCTCAAGGTGGTGTCCCGCGAGCGCGCCGCGCGGATGTACACGCCCCTGCCGTACTTCTTGTCCACGTTCCTCGTCACGCTCCCGCTGGAGCTCTTACCCGGAATCGTGTACGGCACCGTGATTTACTACATGACCGCGCTGAGGGAGGGCGCGCAGTACTATCTCACGTACCTTGGCGTCATGCTGCTCGAGAACTTTGCCGGGATCGGTTTGGGGATGTGCCTCTCCGCGAGCTTCACGAACGTTGAGATGGCACCGCAGCTGGCCCCCGCGTTCGTTATCCTGTTCCTCATGTTCAGCGGCTTTTTCTTGAACGAGAACAACGTTCCGATATTCCTCATCTGGCTCAGGGAGCTGAGCTTCATCCGGTACGCGTTCCAGGCTCTCTGCGTGAACGAGTTCAAAGACGCCGAGTTTTCGTGCGACAACGCGTCGACGCAGACGTGCATCGACGGGAACGAACACCTCGACAGGCTCAACTTCGACGACGTCACGATCTGGGGGAACAGCCTCATCCTCGCTGCGATGATCGTCGGATTCAACCTCCTCGCACTCGGAATCATCTACTATAGGCAGCCCAAGTACCTCGCCCTGGGAAGCAAAAGCAGCAAACAGTGACGTATCAGCGCGGCGTCACGTGTATTTCATCATTCAAGCTCGCTAATCGCTCGTCACCTGCGTCGCGCGTCGTTCGCCATCTCATCTCCATCCCCCGAAACCCTCACCTCCGTTTTCTATATTCCCTCGACTACGTCACTATGTCACTCCCTATGTTCCTGAACCGTCCACCCGACTCCTATTTCTCGTCCACGATGCCTTCGTCGTCCATCTCTTCCGCTCGCCGCAACAGCGCCCCCGCTCCCGGGCTCCCCGCTCGGATCTTCGAGTTGAACATCGCCTGCAGCTGCGGCGCGCCGATGTCGTTAACGTGCGTGGGTTTGAACGGGTCCTCCAGCTCGCGCGCCACCTCGTTCAGACCTTGGTACGCTACCGTGCTGATGAAGTTGACGAGGACAGCGAGCCAGAGCGCGTTGATGTTTCCCGCTACCATGATTGGCAGCGTGACGTTGAACACGACGAGGCACGCCGTCAGCATCTGCGCGTACGGCATGGGGAACGGCGTCGTCGCGATCTTGTCCGCCTGGTTGTACCCCAGCATGCCGTCGGACAACACCTGGTGGACGCGGCTCACGATCGGGGCTGGCACGCGCAGCCCTTCCTCGGAGTCCATGCGACGCATGATAAGCGCCTGGATCCACGCCATGACGAGGTACGGCCGGTCGACGTCGAGGCGCTCGAGCGCGGCGCGCTCAGCGGCGTCCAGTCCGCCGACGACGGCGAGGGGCAGCGCCGCGCAGCACTCGCGCCACGTCTCCGAGTTCTCGGTGAGGGCGAAGACTGACAGTACGGAGAAGCGGGGTCGATGCTCGTCCTCCGTCGTGGCGTGGAGGACGTGCGCGCCGCGGACGTTGTATCGAGCGCGGGAGGGAGAGCAGATCTCGTCAACCGACACCGCGACGCTCCCAACCGCTGCCGTCGAATCGCCGTTCGCTGCGGGCCTGTCGGAGTCGGCGCCCGTCCAGTCTTCGCCGTGCGTCGCGTTCGGGGCGCGAATAAGATTACCGAGCGACTCGTCCCCGCGCAGATGTTGCAGCGCGAGGGCGTGCATGAGACTGACGAGGTGCACGAGCGTCGAGACGAAGGTCTCGGTGCCCTCGGTCGGGGGATCTAACGCGGATTTCGGGAAGCCCCGGCGCCCGGACGCGACCGCGTCGAACGCTTGGAGCATCACCACCGCGTCCGCCCACTTGGATGCCATCCACTGCGCATGACCGCGCGCTTCCATGAACCTCGCCAGGGCGTGGTTCGTGCGTAAAACGACGAGAAAACCGATGACGAAGGCGTACACCTGGAAGGGGTAGGGGTGCCCGAACGCCGCTTCAACTGCAGATTTGCAACCGTCCGAGAGGTGGATGACTAGTGTGATGCCGACGCTCAGCACGGCGAAGGGAAGCACGCGGGGGAAAGGGCTGCCCTGCGCGCGGAAAAGCAGCCCGAGCCCCCAAAGACGCTTCTCGTAGTGCAGCATGGCGACCCCGAGGTCGCGCAGAGCAACAGCGCCTCGCCGACTGGCGGCAGTTTTGAAAGCGACAACTTCTTCTGGAGAGCGCTACCGATCGACGACCCGCCGACCTGGTATACCAGGTAGTCCCGGCAACGACTTGCATTTTGCTCACACCCCGCCGCCACTTCCTGCCGCGCGGGGGCGGCGGGGGTCGAGGATGGGGGAAGACGCGAGCGAGTTGGACGATGCGGGCGATCGTTCGCAACTCGTCGTTCCCTCCGACGTCCCCGCCCTTGCGGGCGTGCGCTACCTCCATGGCTGCTTCCCCGAGGCGTTCCTCCAGGAGCTGGACGTGGTCAGGCTCGAGACGGAGGTGAGCACCAGCTCGCAAAACATGTTCGCAAACCGCCGCTTTCTACGCTCGGACGAGCTCGCGGCGAAGGTGTTGTCGTACCTCCCATCATCCCTCGGGTTCACGCGCATCCTTAGCGACATGCGCTTCATCGAGTATCCGCCCGGGGGGCACATCCTGCCGCACGTCGACGGCGTGCGCGTGGACGCCGAGACCCTCGAGTCCAGCACACACTCCATGCTCCTCTTCACCTCCGACGTGCCCGAGGGCGAGGGCGGGGAGACGGAGTTCCTGGACGGGCTCGAGGGCAAAAACGGAGGCGCGGAGGAAAATGATGTGCTCTTCGCAGCGAGGCCGAGCCGCGGGAGCGTGCTGCTCTTCCCCCACGACGCCCCGCACCGGGGTGCGTGCGTCGGGTTGCACCCAAAAATTTTGCTTCGGGGAGACCTCTACTGACGGAAGTGCGAACGAGGGGGGCAAGCCGAGGCCTGACGCCGCGAACGGCGGAAAGGGGGGGGGG
>MDSW01221113.1_pt1 | contig 22007 bp, 28 predicted proteins | sample 811171 | NCBI WGS metagenome assembly MDSW01 (sample SAMN05326641, study PRJNA326480) | marine metagenome | isolation source: seawater | place: Atlantic Ocean: North West | collected 2012 | reverse complement strand
ATTAGTTAATAAAAATACATGTGCGCAAGTAGCTTGGTCGACTGGTATAAAAGATTATATTATATTGGGTGATGTTAAAAAAAAAATTACCATTCAAGATGAAAAAATATTAAGTGATTCCTGTGAGGCTTTACTAGGAGCTATCTATTTGGATAAAGGTTTTAATTATGTAAGTAAAGTAATTTTGAGATTATGGGAAAGCGAGTTAAAAAAATCTTCCGAGACCATTTTAGATTCAAAAACAAAACTACAAGAACATTCACTAAAAAAGTATAAAAAACTACCTTTATACAAGTTAATCGAATCCAAAGGGCCAAAACATAACCCCCTGTTTAAGATATCTGTTTCTATAAAAAATTCTAAAACATGCTTTGGATTAGGGAATTCAAAAAAACAAGCGGAGCAAAACGCAGCATCGAATTTATTAAAAATCATAAATATAGATTAATTATTATGTTCTGGAACGATGTAGGATATTTATTATCAAAAAGAAACTTAGACGAAAATTCGATCGTTATCGATGTGTTTACAGAAAAGCACGGTAAATGTTCTGGAATTGTTTATGGAGGATCTTCAAGTAAAAAAAAGAATTTTTTTCAAATTGGTAATAAAATGCATCTGACTTTTAAATCCAAAAATGAAAATAAAATAGGTTATTTTACAGTTGAATTACTTAGAGCCATATCACCACCTTTTTTTGATGATAAAAAAAAATCGATATCCATACTTTCTGCTTCATCCATACTAAAAATTCTTTTACCTGAAAATCAAATTAATAAAAAAATATATAGTTCCTTTGAAAAATTACTTGAATATATGAGTCATGATGATTGGATAAAATTATATATTTTATGGGAATTGTCTTTAATAAAAGAACTTGGTTTTGAAATAAGTGGTTTAATTAAAAAAAATACAAATAACAAAAGTAGTTACATAGAAATAAATGAGAAGTTATTTAAAATACCAGAAATAATACTTAATAAAAAATCAACTAATATTTCAAATATTGATGTTAGTGATGCTTTAAATTTTAATAAAAATGTTATTTATGAACATTTTATTATTCCAAATAAGTTAAGATTTCCTTTGTCCAGAAATATTCTTCAAAAATATTTTCTTTAAATTTTTAAAGCTACTACTTAATTTTTTTTGCTATATTATCAGCAAAGTAAGTAACTATTGCGCTTGCACCAGCTCTTTTAAATGACATCAGGCTTTCGTATATGGCATCACTATTTAAAATTTTATTATTAATACCATTCATAATTAAACTATATTCACCAGAAACTTGGTAAGCAAATACAGGTATTTTAAAATTGTCTTTAATTAATTTAATAATATCAAGATATGGCATACCAGGTTTGACCATTACAAAGTCTGCTCCTTCAGATATGTCCATTGCTACCTCTCTTAATGATTCTTTTGAATTAGTAAAATCCATTTGATAATTTTTTTTATTACCTCTCAGTGATTTTTTAGAACCAATAGCATCTCTAAAAGGTCCATAAAAATTAGATGCATACTTAACTGCATATGATAATATTTGAACTAATTCAAAACCATTTTTGTCCAAGGCTTTCCTGATTTCACCAACTCTTCCATCCATCATGTCAGACGGTGCAACTATATCACATCCCATCTCTGCCTGTAATAAAGATTGTTTTATCAAGATCTTAATAGTCTCATCATTATCTACATAATTATTTTTTATAATTCCATCGTGACCATGCGATGTATAAGGATCAAGGGCTACATCACACATTAATCCGATTTCTTTATAATTTTTTTTAATTAATTTTAACGCCTTACAAACTAAATTGTTTTTATTTAAAGCCTCTGATCCTTTCATATTTTTTTTATTACTAGAAGTATTAGGAAAAAGTGCTATTACAGGTATTTTTTTACTTATTGCCCATTCAACAAGTTTTTCGATTTTATCAATGCTATATCTATAAACACCTGGCATTGACTTAATTGGTTCTTTAATATTTTTACCTTCACGAATAAAAATTGGCCATATCAAATCATTAGTTGATAAATTGCTTTCACTTACTAACCGTCTTGACCATTCTGTTTTTCTATTTCTTCTAAGTCTTACGGTTGGGTATTTACCTATATTTTTCATTTGATAATCATTCTCATTTCAATTTTAAGTTTACATCATAGATTTTAATAATAATATTGCGACAAATCCATCCTATTATATCCTAACTAAATGTAATAATATAATTATATGGATCTATTTAAAGATTTTCATACCGTTCATGATTTAAAGTTTGATATAAAAAAACTACAAATCGCATTAAAAGATGTTTTATCAAAAAAATCCTACGATGATGCATGCGGAACTAAGTATATTGGAAGTATAGCTCTTAATCAAATTCCTGGAGATGTTAATTCTATAAAAGGCGAGGCCGCTAAGGGAATTTATTGGACAAAACCAGACAGCTCAGGAAAAGAAACTGTTAGAGCTAAGGCTATTAATGAATCTGCTTATACAGAATTTGTAAAAGATTTAGAAAATACATATTTTAAAGAAGTTTATGATGTTCTTTCAAAAAAATTTAAATTAGGAAGAGTAAGAATATTATTAAAAGAACCTAGATCTACATTAAGTTGGCATAGAGACCCCGAACCAAGACTTCATATTCCGATTATAACAAATCCAGGGTGTATTATGGTCATAGAAAACATAGCTAAACATCTACCAGCAGATGGTTCAGTTTATATTACAAATAATCTTAAGTATCATAACGCGTTTAATGGCGGCGAACAAAATAGAGTTCATTTGGTAGCTTGTTTAACAGACTACAAATTTAATTAATAAATCTAAAAATTTATCAAAATATTGTGGTATAAATTAATATACTATATATATGTAGTAATTTATATCATACACTTTAAATGAAAAATAAAATGAAAGTTAAGCAAATTTTTATAGCATCAGATCATGCTGGTTATAAATTAAAAAAAAATATAAAAAGTGCATTAATTAAAAAAAATAAGAAAATACTTGATTTAGGGACTAATAATTCTAACTCAGTAGATTACCCAAAATTTGCTCATCTTTTATCCAAAAAAATGGGCAAAGATAAAAATAATATCGGTATATTAATTTGCGGTTCCGGAATAGGAATGTCTATTGCTGCCAATCGTCATAAAAATGTAAGAGCAGCATTATGCTATAGCTCAAAATCTGCTATTTTAAGCAGAAAACATAATAATGCTAATGTAATTGCCCTCGGTGCGAGATTGACTAGCAGAAATGTAGCATTAAAATACATAGAAAAGTTTATAAAAACAAATTTTGAAGGCGGTCGTCATTTACGAAGAGTTAAAAAAATATAACAAATATGACTAAGTTAAATAAATATATTTCTGGCAGTTATCAAAATTTTTTTGATAGCAATCTTTCTGTAACCGATCCAGATTTATATAATTCAATAAAACTTGAACTTGAACGACAACAACAACATATTGAATTAATTGCTTCAGAAAACATAGTTTCCAAAGCTGTATTAGATGCTCAAGGATCAATAATGACAAATAAGTATGCCGAAGGATACCCATCAAAAAGATATTACGGTGGATGTGAATTTGTAGACAAAGCTGAAGAACTAGCACTAGATAGAGTAAAAAAATTATTTAATTGTAAGTTTGCTAATGTACAGCCGCATTCAGGGGCACAAGCTAATGGAGCAGTATATCTAGCGCTTCTAAATCCTGGAGACCCAATACTTGGTATGAGTTTAAATTCTGGTGGACACTTAACCCATGGTGCAAAAGTTGCACTTTCAGGAAAATGGTTAAGTTCTTTTCATTATGACGTTGATAAAGAAACGGGTTTAATAGATTACAAAAATGTTGAAACATTAGCATTAAAACATAAACCAAAAATAATAATTGCAGGCGGTAGTGCGTATTCAAGAATTATAGATTTTAAAAAATTTAAAGAAATAGCAGATAAGGTGAATGCTTATCTTATGGTTGATATGGCACATTTTTCTGGTTTAGTAGCGGGTAAAGGTTACCCAAATCCAGTTGAATATGCTGATGTAGTCACTTCAACCACGCATAAAGTTTTAAGAGGTGGCAGAGGAGGAATTATTTTAACGAATCGTGAAGACATATTTAAAAAAATTAATTCAGCTGTTTTTCCAGGATATCAAGGTGGACCATTAATGCACGTTATTGCAGCAAAAGCTGTTGCTTTCCAAGAAGCTTTACAACCAGATTTTAAAGAATATATAAAAGCAGTACTTTCAAATGCTAAAATTTTATCTGAAACATTAAAGAATAACGGTTTTAAAATTTTTTCAGGAGGAACAGATACGCACTTAATGCTAGTAGATTTAAGACCTTATAATGTTACCGGAAAAGATGCTGAATCAAGTTTATGTAGAGCAAATATAACTTGCAACAAAAATGGTATTCCCTTTGATACAGCTAAACCCACTATAACTTCTGGTATAAGATTAGGATCTCAAGCCGCTACCACAAGAGGTTTTGGTTTAAATGAATTTAAAAAGGTAGGAGAATTAATAACTAAAGTAATAGAAGGTTTATCAAAAAATTCTGAAGACAATACTAAAATAGAAAAGGAAGTTAAAGGTGAGGTTATTGAACTATGTTCTAAATTTCCTATTTATAATCACCTAATAAAAAATTAAATTATGCTATGTCCATTTTGTAGAGAAAAAGATTCATCAGTTGTTGACTCAAGACCTACTGAAGATGGTACGGCAATAAGAAGAAGAAGGTTAAGTTCTTGTTGCAATCAGAGATTTACTACTTTCGAAAGAGTTCAATTTAGAGAAATGATGGTAATAAAAAAAAATGGAAGAAAATCAGTATTTGATAGGGATAAATTAACAAAGTCTGTAATGATAGCTTTAAGGAAGAGACCAGTTGATCAACACACTATAGACAAATTTATATCAAAAATTTACAGAAATTTGGAAGATTTGGGACAAAATGAAATTATGTCAAAAACAATAGGCAAATATGTTATGGAAGGTTTGAAGGAAATTGATCCTGTTGCTTATGTTCGTTTTGCTTCAGTCTATACCAACTTTAAAGAAGTAAAAGACTTTGAAGAATTTGTTGGTAACTTGAATGTTATCAAAAACAAATAGTAGTAAATTTCATAAACATTATATGCATCTCGCCTTGATGCAGGCAAAAAAATCATTAGGAAATACTAAAGACAACCCATCCGTAGGGTGCGTTATTATAAAAGATAGTAGCGTTGTTAGTGCCGCTTGCACTAGTTTTAATGGTCGCCCACACGCTGAAAGAAATGCAATATCATCTTTAAATAATAGCATTAAAAATTCATTACTTTACGTAACATTAGAACCCTGCTCAAATTACGGTCAAACACCTCCGTGCGTAAATCTTATATCTAAAAGTAAAATTAATAAAGTTTATATATCAATTAAAGATCCTGATAAAAGATCCTACAATAAAGCATTGAAAAAATTGGTAAAAAAAGGAATTAAAGTAAAATATGGAATTTTGGAAACTGAGATTAAAAAATTTTATAAAAGTTATATAATAAATAAAAAAGAACATTTACCTTTCGTTACTTGTAAGTTAGCTATATCAAAAGATTTTTATACAGTTCATAAGGAAAAAAAGTGGATTACCAACTATCTATCTAGAGCCAGAGGACATATGCTTAGATCTTCGCACGATTGTATACTTACGTCATATAAAACAATAAATGAAGATAATCCGATTTTAACTTGTAGAATTAATGGTTTAAAAAATACTAGTCCAGCAAGAATTGTTCTTGATAGTCATTTAAATATTAATTTAAAATCCAAAATTCTTAAAGATGCAATAAATTATCAAACAATTATTTTTTATAATAAAATAAATAAAAAAAAAATAACTTCATTAAATAAATTAAATGTAAAAACGTATAAAATAACAAAAGAACAAGATGGTAAAATTGACTTAAAGTATGCACTAATAAAAGCCAAAAAATTAGGTTTTTCTAGGATTTTTCTTGAATCTGGAATAAATTTAATTAGAAGTTTTTTCAAAAATAATTTAATTAGTGAGTTTAAAATTTTTATTTCAAAATATAAGCTTGGAAGCAAAGGAGATTTAAAAGTAAAAAAAGATTTAGATACTTTTTTAAAAAACAAAAAAAAAATCAAAGAAGTTGTCAATCTAAATGGGGATTTATTTTTATCATATAATATAAAGTAATGTTTAATGGAATTATTAGAGATACCGGAAAAGTTAAAAAAATATATAAAAAAAATAATAATTGTGTAATAGAGATTGTATCTAAGTTTACTTTTAAAAAAAAAGATATTGGATCATCTATTTCTTGTTCTGGCGCATGTTTAACTTTAGACAAATTTAAAAAAAAGATCATTTTTTTTTATGTTTCTAAAGAAACTATAAATAGAACCAATTTTAAGTACTTAAAAAAAAATGATGTTGTTAATTTAGAAAAATCCATGAAATTTGGACAAAGAATATCAGGTCATTTTGTACAGGGACACATTGATACAACAGCTGTTGTTAATAAAATTCAGCATGTTGGCAAATCTTGGCTAATTTCTTTCCACATCCCTAAAAAATTTAGAAAGTATATAATATACAAAGGATCTATTGCCGTTAACGGTGTTTCTTTAACAATTTCCAAAATTTTTAAGAATAACTTTCAAATATCGGTAATTCCAAAAACACTTAAATTAACAAATCTGATCAAATTACAAAAAAAAGATGTTGTAAATATTGAATTTGATATGGTTGGCAAGTATATAAAGAGTTTCTCTTAATAAATAATATGAAGTATTCAAATATTAATGACATAATTCGAGATGCCAAAAATGGTAAAATGTTTATTTTGGTAGACGATGAAAATAGAGAAAATGAAGCAGACTTAATTATGCCAGCCTCAAAAGTAAATGCTAATTCTATAAATTTTATGGCGAAACATGGAAGAGGATTAATTTGTCTTACAATGACTCAAAAGGAAGCTGATAAACTTAATTTATCTTTAATTAATTCAAATACTATAGCTAGAAGTGGAACTGCTTTTACTATTTCAATAGATTCAAAAAAAGGCATAAGCACCGGTATATCAGCTCATGATAGAGCAAAAACTATTAAAACTGCTATAAAAAAAAATTCTAATTCAAAAGATTTTGTATCTCCAGGTCATGTATTTCCTATTGTTGCAAAAAACGGTGGAGTTTTGGTTAGGGCAGGTCATACCGAAGCTTCGGTAGATATAAGTAAACTTTCTGGATGTGGTTCGTCTTCAGTTATATGTGAAATAATGAATAATGATGGAACAATGGCAAAAGGTAAAACATTACATAGTTTTTCCAAGAAGCATAAAATGAAAATTGGTAAAATTGATGATCTTATTTCATTTCGCTTAAAAAAAGAAAAGTTAATAAAAGTTAAAAAAAATTCAACGATAAAAATTAGTAATGAATCGTATGATATAAGAATTTTTGAAAACTTATTAGATGGATCAGAACATTTTGCTTTAATAAAAGGAAATATTAAAGCAAGTAAATATCCTAGAGTTAGAGTTATATCTTCAAATATAGTAAAAAACTATCTTATGAGTGAAAAACTTCCAGATTCTTTTGACAAAACAATTAAATATTTTAAAAAACACAAAGATTGTGTATTAGTTTTTATTACAGATACAAATTTAAGATCTGTTTCTGAAACTTTAAAAGCTTATAAAAATAAAAAGTATTATAAAAATCTAATTAAACTTTCCTCAAAATCTCATTCTCAGATGAAAGGATATGACAAACTAATTAAAAATTACGGCATTGGTGCCCAAATTATTAAAAATTTAGGTATAAAAAATATGATTTTGGTTACAAGATCAAAAAAAAAGGTTGTTGGTCTTGATGGTTATGGAATAAAAATTAAAAAACAGGAAATTATAAAATGAAAGTATGCATAATTGTTTCTCAATTTTATCCAAAAATTAGCAAAATGTTAGTTAATGGTGCTTTAAATAAATTAAGAAAAAATAATATTAAAGATTACAAAATAATTGAAGTATCAGGAACATTAGAAATACCCGTTATAGTTTCCGCATTAATTAATAAGTATGAAGCTTTTATTGTTTTAGGATGTGTTATTAAAGGTAAAACTCCACATTTTAATTATCTTTGTAATTCTGTTTTTAATTCTCTCATGGATTTAAGTACTAAACACAAAAAACCAATAGGTAATGCAATTTTAACTTGTAATAATAAAAAACAGGCTATTGAAAGAGCCGATCCTAAAAAAATTGATAAAGGTGGAAATGCAGCTGAAGCAATGATTTCTGTGCTAAAAATTACTGAAAATGTCTAGCAACGGAATATCGTTAAACCCCAGAGTAGTTATCATTCAAAAACTCTACTCTTACTTTTTAAATAAAGATACCGAAATATCTTTTACGAAACATAAATATAAAAAATTTATAAAAGATGTAGTAATTGGAACAATCGAAAGACGAGATGTTATTAATGAAGTCATAAAAAATGATTTAAAAGATGATATTAATGAAAATAAAACAGAATTGATTTTAAAATTAATGATTATGGCAGCAATATATGAGTTTATGTTTATGCACAAAACTCCTATTAAAGTTGTTATTACTGAATATCTTAAAATTTCTGATTTTTTTATAGAAATTCCTCAAAAAAACTTTTTAAATGCTGTATTGGATAAAGTTTCAAAAGTATGCAGAATTACTGATGTGACAAATTAAAAAGAGTCAATTAAACACTATTTATTGAGTTTCTAAGGAAAATTTTGGTTGCGTTTTATCATTTTTTTTGTCATTTTCGCTTTTTTTAATCAAATAATATTGAAATAGATGACAGAAATTCTTTATTTAATTATAGCAGCAGGCCTACTAGCCATTTTATATGGTTATATTGTTGGAAAACAAATTTTATCTGCTAGTCCAGGAAATAATAAAATGCAGGAAATAGCTGGCGCGATACAAGAAGGCGCACGTGCTTATTTAAATAGACAGTACAAAACCATTTCAATAGTTGGTCTAATTATACTTATTATTATTACCTATGCGCTTGGGATTTGGGTAGGCATAGGATATTTCATAGGAGCTTTTTTATCTGGCGCAGCAGGTTATGTTGGAATGTTAATATCTGTTCAAGCAAATGTTAGAACGGCTGAAGCTTCAAGAAAAGGTTTGAGCGCAGGTTTAAATATAGGATTTAAATCTGGCGCAGTTACAGGAATGCTGGTAGCTGGTTTAGCTTTATTATCTATAGCAGTTTACTATTTATTTTTAATAGAATTAAAAATAGAGAACAGGGAAGTTATTAATGCTTTAGTAGGTTTGGGTTTTGGAGCATCTCTAATATCAATTTTTGCTAGATTAGGCGGGGGAATTTTTACAAAGGGTGCTGATGTTGGCGCTGATCTTGTTGGAAAAGTCGAAGCAGGCATACCTGAGGATGATCCAAGAAATCCAGCGGTTATTGCTGACAATGTTGGTGATAACGTTGGAGATTGCGCAGGTATGGCAGCAGATCTTTTTGAAACTTATGCTGTAACAATTGTAGCTACTATGGTTTTAGCATCAATTTTTTTTATAAACGAAATAAATATGATGGTATATCCATTGGCTATAGGAGGATCTTGTATATTAACTTCTATTGCCGGAACCTTTTTTGTAAGACTTGGAAATAGTAAAAATATTATGGGAGCTCTATACAAAGGATTTATAGCTACAGCATTATTTTCGCTTGTTATTCTATATCCTGTCACAGATTATATAATTGGAATAGATAAAATTTATTCTTCTACAAATGCAAATTTTACTGGTTTTGGTTTGTATTTATGTGGTGTTATTGGTTTAGTTATAACTGGGTTAATTATTTGGGTAACTGAATATTATACAGGTACAAAATTTAGACCAGTTATCAGTGTTGCAAAATCTTCAATAACTGGGCACGGAACTAATGTAATTCAAGGTTTAGCAGTATCATTGGAAGCGACCGCTTTACCAGCTTTGATTATAGTTTCTGGTATTTTAGCAACAAATCATATTGCTGGATTATTTGGAATAGCAATAGCGGTAACAACAATGTTGGCTTTGGCTGGAATGGTAGTTGCTTTAGACGCTTATGGTCCGGTAACTGATAATGCAGGTGGAATAGCTGAAATGTCAAATCTTCCAAAAAACGTTAGAAAAACAACTGATGCTTTAGATGCAGTTGGAAATACAACAAAAGCTGTTACCAAAGGATATGCAATAGGATCTGCAGGATTGGGAGCTCTCGTTCTTTTCGCTGCATATACAGAGGATATTAAGTTTTTTTCAAAAATAGATGGTTCTTCATTAGAAAATATTTCTGTAAGTTTTGATTTATCAAATCCTTATGTAGTAGTGGGTTTATTAATTGGTGGAATGCTGCCATATCTTTTTGGATCTATGTCCATGCAAGCTGTTGGAAGGGCTGGCGGAGCTGTTGTTATTGAAGTCAGAAGACAGTTTAAAAAAATACCCGGAATTATGAAACGTAAAAAAAAGCCAGATTATGGAAGGTTAGTTGATTTATTAACAAAAGCAGCAATTAAAGAAATGGTTGTGCCTTCTTTGTTACCAGTTTTATCTCCAATTATTTTATATTTTATAATTTTATTCATAGCTGGAATCGAGGCGGCATTATCAGCAGTTGGAGCTATGCTGCTTGGAGTAATAATTACTGGTTTATTCGTTGCTGTTTCAATGACAGCTGGAGGAGGAGCTTGGGATAATGCTAAAAAATATATTGAAGATGGTAAATTTGGTGGCAAAGGTTCTGAAGCTCATAAAGCTGCTGTAACAGGGGATACCGTTGGCGATCCATATAAAGATACGGCTGGACCAGCTGTAAATCCTATGATTAAAATTACTAATATAGTAGCTTTATTACTTTTAGCTGTAATAGCTCACTAATAAAAATTTTATTATTTTCTTCTAGTTTGCATTTTTTGTCTTATACTTGAAAGGAAACTATAAACAAAGTTTTCTCTTTTTAAATCATTTTCTGTAATAACTTTAGCAAACTTAACTTTTTTCATATGTTCTTTATCATAAAATTCTTTATTAAAAACAATACCGTATTTATCAAACTCTAGTACTAAGACATTATTTTTTTTAAGATAATTTCTACCTAATTTTAAAAGCTTACCTCTAGTTCTTGTTCGTTCAATATAAATCCATGTATTATTGTTTATCATTCCGGTGCTTGAAGGGTGACCAAGTACATTAATTACGTCATTTTTGTTAGATTTATTTACGGTAACAAGCTTTTCCCGTTTTTCTAAATATGAAATACCATGAGTTTTTATTACCTCTTGACGTTGACATCCTAATGATAAAAATATAGGTAAAATTAATATAAATAATATGTGTTTCTTCATATGCTTAATTCAACAAAAAACCCTGAGTCAGTATTATATAACAAAATTATTTTTTTATCACGAAATAAATTATTATATAAAGAATTTGGTTTAAAAGACAGTTTTCAGAATCGTATAAATCTTATTTTCATCCATATAAGTTTTATATTTTTGAAAATCAAACAAAATAACAACAATTTAAGTTACAAAAAATTTTATCAAAAAATGTTTAACTTTATATTTGAAAAGATCGAATTAAATATGAGGGAACTAGGCTATGGTGATACAAATGTTAATAGAAATATGAAGTTTTTAGTTAAATCATTTTATAACATTTTACTAGTTTGTGAAAATTACAGTAAAAATTCTAGTTATCAAAAAGAAATATTTCTTAACAATTATTTAGCCTTTGATAACTTAAAAGATGTGAGTCATTCGCATAATTTGATCGATTACTTTGATAAATATTGTACTTTTTGTCTTGATTTAAGTGCGGATAAAGTATTAATGGGTGAATTAAACTTTAATTATAAATAGTAATTGTATGGCTGTACCAAAAAGGAAAACATCAAAATCTAGAAGAAACAAACGAAGATCTCACCACAGGATCAAAAGTGTTAATATTAGTGAAGATAAAAAATCTGGTGAATTTCGTCTTTCTCATCATGTAGATATGAAAACAGGTTTCTATAATGGTAAACAAATATTTGACCCAAAGAAATAATATTTTTATATAATCTAATGTCAAAAAAAGTTATTATTGCTATAGACGCAATGGGTGGCGAAAATTCACCTGCTAAAGTAATAGAAGCAATTAATATATATTCCAATAAAAATAATCAAACTTTTTTTCATCTTTTTGGTAAATCTGAACAAATCAAAAAAGAAATAGGATCTAAAAGCAATATAATAAAAAAAACTGAAATTATAAACTGCTCAGAAAGTATAGAAGATTCTGAAAGTCCGTTGAACGCTGCAAAAAGGGGTAAAGAAACAAGCATGTGGAAAACTATTGAATCACAGAAAAATAAACAAACCCATATATCTTTGTCTGCTGGTAACACTGGAGCGCTACTTGTAATTTCTAGATTAATATTAAAAACTATCGATGGTATCAGTAAACCCGCTCTTGCAGGTATATGGCCAAATAAAAATAATATGAGTGTAGTTTTAGATTTAGGAGCAAATATAGAATGTAATGAAAAAAATTTAATTGATTTTAGCTCTATGGGATCAGCATTGTTTAAAGTGCTTTACAATAAAAATATGCCTAAAACAGCATTACTAAATATAGGATTAGAAGAAGTTAAAGGTAACGAAATTTTAAAAAAAACTTTCTCAATATTAAAAAATAAAAATAATAATAATTTTGAGTTTTGTGGATTTATTGAAGGAAATCAAATAATGGATGGCAATATAGATGTCATCGTTACCGATGGTTTTACTGGAAACATAGCTTTAAAAACAGCCGAAGGGACAGCAAATTTTATTACAAAAAATTTAAAAAAATCATTAAATAAATTGTCTTTACTTTTATCATACAGCTCACTAAAAAAATTTAGAGAAAAATTAGATCCTAGAAAATACAATGGTGCAATATTTCTTGGTTTACAAGGTCCGGTTGTGAAAAGTCATGGAGCAACCGATTCATTGGGTTTTGCTTATTCAATTGAAATGTGTAACAAAATAGTTGAGGCAGAACTTATAGAACAAATAAAAGCACACTTAATTTCTGTTGACGCGTGATATAAGCAATAATATTTTTTATAATGCAAAAAAGAAACTTTAATCGAAAAAGTTTAACCAATGAATTATACAAGAAACTAGGTTTTTCAAAGAATTTTTCATCTAATTTTATCGATATTTTTTTTGAAAATATAATTACTGAAATTATTAAAAATAACAAAATTAAAATCTCATCTTTTGGAACATTTAGAATATTAAATAAAAAGGAGAGAATAGGGAGAAATCCGAAGACTAAAGAACAAGCTGTAATATCTTCTAGAAAGGTATTAAAGTTTAATCCATCAACTATATTTAAAAAAAAATTAAATGATTAATAAAGTTAATATAAAAACCGAAGAGGCATATAAATCAATTGGTGAAATTGCAAAGGAGTTAAACTTAATAGATAAAAAAACAGGAAATTTACAAACACACACTCTAAGGTACTGGGAAAAACAATTTAGACAGATTAGACCTTTAGTAAAAGCTGGGAAAAGAAGGTACTATTCAAAAAATGACTTAAAAACGATTAAGTTAATACAATTTTTATTAAAGGAAAAAGGATTGACAATAAATGGTGTAAAAAAAATACTAGATAGTAAAAATCCTCACTCACTTGACCTAGATATAAATAAGAGTATAAATACCGAAAGTTTATCGAAAGCAAAAAAAATTAAAGATAAATTAAGTAAAATTAAAAAGATTATAAAGGAATTAAATAAATTTAAGTAATGGCAAAAAAAACATCTATAAAAGTTAGACTTGTACCGGAAAGTAAACCTGATAGTCCTTTTTTTTATTACGTAAAAAAACCTTCTTCAGGTGAAAAGGCGAAAATTAAGTTAAAAGCAAAAAAATACAATCCCAGCACAAGAAAGCATGAAATATTTATAGAAAAAAAATTGCCCCCTCATAGTAAATAGCTATTTTTTTTTAAAATTTCTCTTCTGATATTCTATATAACTTAAAATAATTGATTTCCAAATTTTATTTGTAATTTTTGGGTCTATTTTGTTTTTGATAGATTTTCTTTTTATTTTAGCAAAGATTAAATTCATTCTTTTTTTATCTACTATTTCTTTTTTATTTTGTTTTAGAGTAAGCATATATTTTACTATTTTAGTTCTTTTTTTAATTAATAGAAAAATTGCATTATCAATCGTATCTATTTTCTTTCTATATCTTAGTAATTTCTTTTTTTTTATCATGGCGACAATTTAATTAATTTTTCTTTGCTACTAAGATATGTATATTAAATTAATGAATGAAGAAAATAAAAATATATATATTTCATCATGGCTGTTGTTAATAACTATACTAGTAGGGTTAATAATAGTTGTGGGTGGTTTAACAAGACTCACAGATTCAGGTTTATCAATAACAAAATGGGATTTGGTATCTGGCATTATACCACCATTCTCAACACTTGAGTGGGAAGCTGCTTTTTCTCTTTACAAAGAAATTCCAGAATACAAATTACAAAATTTTAATATGAGCTTAAACGAATTTAAAGTTATATTCTGGTGGGAATATGCACATAGACTTCTTGGTAGAATTATAGGATTATTTTATATAATACCATTAATTTTTTTTACAATAAAATTTAAATTGGGTAAAAAGTTTACAATTTCATTATATACAATATTTTTTTTAATTTTATTACAAGGTTTCATCGGATGGTACATGGTATCTAGTGGTTTATCTGAAGCTACAGATGTTAGCCATTATAGATTATCTATACATCTTACTTTAGCATTTTTTATTTTTACTTTGCTACTTTGGAATTTTTTAAAGCTTAAGGATAAAGAGACAATTGCATATAAAAAAAAAGTTTCTTTTTTATTACCAAATATATTTTTTATTCTACTAATTATTCAAATATCTATAGGGGCCTTAGTGTCAGGTTTAGATGGAGGTCAGGTATATACAACTTGGCCACTTATGAATGATAGTTTTTTTCCTGACGATTCTAGTTTTAATGAAATATTTAGTTTAAAATCGTTTGAAAAAGTTTCATTAGTTCAATTTATACATAGAAATTTAGCTTATTTAATTTTTATTTTATTTTTAATAATGTTTATTAAAATTTATAGAAATAAAGAACTTTTTTATCTGAAAAAAAATATATTAACAGTTTTTATATTTCTTACATTTCAAATTTTTCTAGGAATAATTACTGTTCTGTCTGGTGCAACAATACTTTATGCATCACTACACCAAATAGGTTCTATACTGTTACTATCAATTACCTTACTTTTAGTTTACAAAAACTATAAGACTAACTAACGGCCTTCAGTTTTGAAGTCCCCGAGGCTCTTAAAGCTTGATCCAAATCAGATATTATATCATCAGGATGTTCTATTCCTATTGAAAGTCTAACATAACCCGGGGTAACACCAGCGGCTAATAGTTCTTCCTCTGTTAATTGACTGTGTGTAGTTGTTGCTGGGTGTATTGCTAAACTTCTAGCATCGCCAATGTTGGCAACGTGATAAAACATTTTTAAAGCTTCAATAAATTTTTTTCCAGATTCAACTCCTCCCTTAACCTCAATTCCAACAAGAGCTCCGTTACCACCTTTAAAATATTTTTTAGCTCTATCGCCGATTTCACCTTTATGAAGAGTAGGGTATATTACTCTATCAACATTTTTATGCTTCTGTAAAAAATCAACAACTTTTTCTGCATTTTGACAATGCTGTTTCATTCTTACAGGAACAGTTTCTAAACCTTGTATTATACCAAAAGCATTATCAGGGGCTAGCGCTGAACCTAAATCTCTTAATAAAACAACTCTTGCTCTTACAGCGTAAGCTACGTTTGCACCTGTAAGTTCAGGAACTACTTTTCCCCAAACTGCACCACCATAACTTGGATCAGGTTCATTAAACAAAGGTTGTCTTTTTGGATCGTTTGTCCAGTCAAAATTTCCTCCGTCAACTAAACATCCACCAATAACTGTACCGTGACCACCTATAAATTTAGTTAATGAATGAATAACTACAGCAGCTCCATGCTCGATAGGTTTACAAATAATAGGAGCGGCAGTATTATCCATTATTAAAGGAACGCTATATTTTCTTCCAATATCAGATACTTCCTTGATTGGAAAAACACGTAAATATGGATTTGGTAGTGTTTCTGCATAGATACATCTTGTTTTATTATCAATTAGTTTTTCAAAATTTTTTGGATCAGAAGGATCCGCATATCTAACTTCTATTCCTAATTTTTTTAAAGTATGAGTAAATAAGTTTACTGTTCCACCGTAAAGATCAGTTGAACTTATAAAATTATCACCTGCTTGACAAACATTAGTAATAGCAAATGTTGATGCTGCCTGACCTGATCCTACCGTTACACAGGCTAAGCCACCTTCTAATGCTGCTACTCTTTTTTCTAGTACATCATTGGTTGGGTTCATTATACGTGTATAAATATTTCCAAATTCTTTTAGAGCAAAAAGATTTGCTGCTGTATCTGTATTTTTAAATTGATAAGAAGTAGTTCTGTATATTGGTACTGCTACTGCTGTTGTAGCAGGATCACTTCTGTACTCACCACCATGTAGCGCGATCGTTTCTGGATTTTTAATTTCTTTTGTCATTTTTCCCTCCTAATTAATAATATTGGAATACATTTAATCAATAATCGAATAGAATTTAAAGCTTTTTTATATAGGAAAAAAATTGACTTTATGCATAAATACAAGTACTTATGCGCGAATTACAATGACAAAATTTATTAAAAAAAGCGAAATTAGCAACAATTGGTTATTGATAGACGCAGAAAATTTAATCGTAGGACGTCTTGCTGCATACATATCAAAAGTGCTAAGAGGAAAAAACAAAGCACAATATACACCAAATCTTGATAATGGAGATTTCGTAATTGTTACTAATATAGATAAAATAAAGTTTTCTGGAAAAAAATTAAGTAATAAAAAATATTATAGACATACAGGTCATCCTGGAGGTATTAAAAGCACAACTCCATATCTACTTATGAAAAAGAAGCCTGAAGAAGTTTTAAAACTTGCTGTAAAAAGAATGCTACCCCATGGACCTTTGGCTAAGAAACAATTAACTAAGTTAAAAATGTATAAAGGCACTACACATCCTCATGAAGTGCAAAACCCTAAAATAATAGATTTTAAAAAAATAAGTATTAAAAATTCAATTTCGTTAAATTAAAATGGAAATAAAAGAAAATTCTTCAGTTAACAAAACAGAAATTAAGATCAACTCGTCTGACTCAACATATGCTACTGGAAGAAGAAAAAAATCTATCGCAAGAGTTTGGTTAAAAAAGGGTACAGGAGTTGTTTTAATAAATGGAAAGAAAGTTGTGGATTATTTCAAAAAAGCAAATTTACAAACAGCAGTGTATAGACCATTATCATTAACACAGAAAGAAAACGAGGTAGATTTAAATTGCTTGGTCAAAGGCGGTGGTACAAGCGGTCAAGCTGGAGCCTTAGCTCACGGAATTTCACGTGCCTTAGTTGATTTAGACCCAAATTTAAAAAAAATTCTTAAAAAGGAAAAATTAACCACTAGAGATTCAAGAACCGTTGAAAGAAAAAAATACGGGCACAGAAAAGCACGTAGAAGCTTTCAGTTTTCAAAAAGATAATTCTTATACATTTATTATAAAATTGATTGCTGGTATAATTACTAGATATGAAAGAGTCACTTAAAATTGGAATAGCAGGAGCAACAGGATACATTGGATTAGAATTAATTAAAATTCTTACAAAACATCCGAAAGTTAAAATTATATATTTGTGCGCCCAAAAATCGATAGGAAAAAAAATAAATAAGTTTGATAAAAATATTAAAAGTCTGAAATTACCAAGAATTTCTCATATAGGAGATATTGATTGGAAAAAAATTGATGTTATTTTTACTGCATTGCCTAATGGTGAGGCTCATAAAATTGCGCTTCGAAAACCACAAGAAGTAAAGTTAATAGATTTATCAGCTGACTTTAGATTAAGTTCTTTATCATTGTACAAAAAATGGTATGGAGGAAACTTTAAATCTAAAAAACTTCTTAAAAAATCAATTTATTCAATAACTGAGTTTAAAAAAAATAGATTGCCAAATTTTAATATTATATCATGCCCAGGATGTTATCCTACATCTGTACAAATTCCTTTAATACCATTAGTGAGAAAAAAAATGATTAAACTGAATAATATAATAATTGATTCTAAATCAGGTTATTCTGGAGCAGGTAAAAATCTTAAAAAAAAATTTAAGTATAAAAATTTATTTAACTCTGTATCAGCTTATGGAGTAGGATCACACAGACATGTGGCAGAAATTGATCAAGAATTGTCTAAAAACTCAAAAAATAAAGTTAAAGTTTCTTTTACTCCCCATTTAATACCAATGTTTAGAGGTATATTATCTACAATCTATATAGAAACAAAAAAGAATAATAGTGCCCTTTCTATATATAATTTTTTAAAAAAATATCATAAAAAAAACTACTTTATAAAATTTGCTAAATTTAATAAGCCTATAGGTACTGGGTCCGTAATGAATACAAATTTTTGTGAAATATCAGTTTGTAAAAATAGGGAAGACAATAAAGTTATTATATTATCTGCAATAGATAATCTTATAAAAGGTGGATCAGGACAGGCTATTCAAAATATGAATGCATCATTTAAATTTAATGAAAAATTAGGTTTATCATGAAAATCTTAATTTTATTTTTTTTGTCAATAATTCTTTATTCCTGCGCAGGTGAAAAACAAGTTTTTTGGTGTGGTGATCATGCGTGCGTGAATAAAGAAGAAAAGATGCTTTACTTTAAAGAAACTATGACCGTAGAAGTAAAAAAATTAACTAATATAAGTACTGATAGTGATACTGATACAGTTACCAAGATACTTAATAAAGAAAAAAAAAATAAAAAAATGGAATCTGATTCTAAAAAAAAGAGATTAAAAGCAGAAAGAAAATTGGCCAAACAGATGTTATTAGAAGAAAAAAAAAATTTAAAGAAAGAAAAAAAATTAGCCAAACAAATGATTAAAGATGAAAAAAAAAGAATAAAACTAGAGAAAAAAAAAATAAAGAAAAAATCTTATAAAATTAAAAAAGAACCTATTAAAACAACAGCGGCTAAAATTAGCTCTTCTGGTGACAACTTTAATACGTTATTAAAAAAAGTTACTAACAAAAATATGTTAAGGCCTTTTCCTAACATTAATGATATACCAAATTAGATATGATTAAAAAAAAAATTAATATAGGTATTATTGGACTCGGTCATATAGGAAGTCGTTTATACAAAGAAATTATATCAAAAAGGTTTGATATAGAGCTTAAAACTGGATCCAAGGTAAGCATTTCTGCTATATCTGCAAAAAATCCAAAAAAAAAAAGAAATTTCAATTTTAAAAAAAATATTTTTTATAAAAATCCTCTTTCAATTACTAAAGATCCAAATATAGATGTTATTTTTGAATTAATTGGATTTTCTGATGGTATATCTAAAAAATTAATTGAAACGGCATTAAAAAATAAAAAACACGTTATTACAGCAAACAAAGCAGTAATTGCTAAACACGGTGATTATCTATCTTTATTAGCAGAAAAAAATAAAGTAAATTTAGAATTTGAGGCTGCTGTCGGTGGAGGAATTCCAATTCTACGTACTATAAAGGATGGTTTGTCGACAAATAAAATACATAAAGTTGTTGGAATTTTAAATGGTACTTGTAATTACATTCTTACTGAAATGGAAATTTCAAAAGATTCCTTTAAAAACGTATTAAAAAATGCCCAAAAATTAGGGTATGCAGAACCCAGAGATCCAAAATTTGATTTAAATGGTCTCGACACACTTGCAAAGGTAAGAATTTTATCAGCACTAGCTTTTAATAAAAAAATTTCCAAAAATAAATGTCTAATGAATGGTATTGAAAACATAGAACTTGAAGATATTGAAATGGCTAATAAATTAAATTTTAGAATTAAATTACTTGGAATTACTGAGATTATTAAAAATAAACTTTTTGAAAGAGTTTATCCATGTTTAGTTAAAAAACAAAGTTATATTGCAAATATAAACGGTGTTATGAATGCTGTAATACTAGATGGTAAACCTGTTGGTCAAACAGTTCTACAAGGAGAAGGTGCGGGTCCTGGACCAACTTCTTCTGCATTAATGTCTGATTTACTATCAATCTTAAGAGGAAATATTAAATATTCCTTTGGTTCACCTTATAGAAAAAGAAATAAAATTAGCTGCTATGATATTAACAAGTATTCTAATTCATTCTATTTTAGAATTGAAGTTAAAGACAAACCTGGTGTCTTATCATCTATAGCAAAGACTTTCGCTAAATATAATATCTCAATTAAAAATTTAATACAAAACCCAGATAAGAAAAATAATAAAGCTTCTATAATAATAGTTACACACAAAAGTTTAGAAAAAAATTATAATAATTTAATTTCTAGTTTATCGAAAAATAGATTTGTTATTAAAAAACCAACTTTTATAAGAATTGAAAAGATTTAAATGAATATTAGTAAAGAGTTAATCAAACCTTTTGCTTTAGCTACTGAAAGGGCAGCTTTTGGAGCTTCTTTATTTGTTGGAAAAAAAGATAAAATTGCAGCCGATCAAGCTGCAGTGAATGAAATGAGAAAACAATTAAATAACATAAAAATGAAAGGAACTGTAGTTATAGGTGAAGGCGAACTAGATGAAGCTCCAATGTTATATATTGATGAAAAAGTTGGCACTGACGAAGGAGAAGAATATGATATAGCTGTTGACCCGTTAGAGGGCACCAACTTTGCTGCTAATAATTTACCAAATGCTTTATCGGTCTTAGCTGTATCAAAAAAAGGAAATCTATTAAAAGCGCCCGAAACTTATATGGAAAAAATTGCAATTGGTGCATCTTTACCAAATAATTTAGTTGATTTAGATTTTACTGTAAAAAAAAATATTAATCATTTATGCGAAGCAAAAAATACTTCGCCTGAAAAAATTAACGTTTGTATTTTAAAACGGCCAAGACATGATAATATAATTGCAGAATTAAAAGCAATGAAAGTTAATATAAAATATATTTCTGACGGAGATGTTTCTGGTGCTATATCAGTAGCCTTACCTTCTTCAAAAATAGATATGTATATGGGAATAGGTGGCGGACCCGAAGGTGTTCTTGCCGCTGCTGCCCTTAGTTGTCTTAATTGTCAAATTCAAACTCGTCTCAATTTTCAAAATGAAGAAGAAATTGAACGTGCTAAAAACTTAGGTTTAAAGGACGTTAAAAAAAAATTAAACATATCTGATATGGTAAAAGGGGATGTTATATTTTCTGCTACAGGTGTGACAAATGGTGATTTGGTAAAAGGTATTACATCTAATCAAAATTTTTTCTTTTCAGAAACTTTTTTACTTCATAAAAGTAGTAATACTAATACTATTCTAAAAAATAAAATTAAGAAATGAATAAAACCTCAGTCACTGGTAAAAATTGGATATTTAAAAAATATAATATTCAAGATACTAAAAAAATATCCGAAGACTATATGGTGAGTGAAATTGTAGCTAAACTTTTATCAATTAGAAAAAAAAACATTAAAAATATTAATCTTTTTTTAAATCCAAAAATAAAAAATTATTTACCTAATCCATTTCTTTTAAAAGATATGAATAATGCTATTAAAAGGAGTTATGACGCTATTATAAATAAACAACCTTTAGGTATTTTTGGTGATTACGACGTAGATGGAGCTACTTCTACCGCAATACTTTCTAGATATTTTTCTACAATAAATCAAAAAATAAATACTTATATACCTGATAGAAAAAATGAGGGATATGGTCCAAACGTGCCTGCTTTT
>MDSW01132611.1_pt1 | contig 22015 bp, 13 predicted proteins | sample 811171 | NCBI WGS metagenome assembly MDSW01 (sample SAMN05326641, study PRJNA326480) | marine metagenome | isolation source: seawater | place: Atlantic Ocean: North West | collected 2012 | reverse complement strand
CCCGCCGCCTCGCGGCGTTCCCCCGACGACGGCGGCACAATCGCGCGGCGGGCGGCTCGCGCCCGCGCGCGCGCGCCCCGCGCCGCGGTTCCCGCACCGCCGCCCCGGCGGGTCCGTCGCGCTCGGGGCGGCGGAGGAGGAGACGGTGGGCGACACGGTCGTGAACGCCTCCGGGAGCGCGGAGGAGGAGGCCGCGGGCCTCGCCGCGGTTCGCGCGGCGCTCGATCGCAGCGAGGGTTGCCCCCCGGTGGACGACGAGACGGCGGTGTGGTTCTTGCGCGATCGGCGGATGGACGCCGAGGCGGCGGCGGAGAAGCTCGAGACGTTCCTGCGGTGGCGCCAAGATCTGGGCCCGATCACGGAGGAGCAGATCGCGCAGAGCATCGCGACGAACGCGGCGTACGTCCACCCGCACTTGGATAAGGAGGGCCGGGCGGTGATCGTCGTGGAGATTCGCAAGCACATGAAAAACGACCGCGACCTCGACGCCGCCAAGAGGCACGCCGTGTGGGCGGTGGAGAAGTGCCTCGAGATGATGGAGGAGGCGCCGAACGGGAGCGGGGGGATCTACGCGGTCTGGGACATGCGCGGGTTCTCGGGAGCGAACGCGGACCTCGACCTCGCCACGTTCTGCATCCTCGACGTCTTCAGGAAGTATTACCCCAAGAGGCTCACGCAGGTGGCCGCGGTGGACTCGCCGTGGGCGTTCAAACCCATCTGGGCCATCCTCAAGCCCATCATAGGGAAGTACTCATCCGTCGTCAAGTTCTGCAAAGCGAACGAGGTCATAGCCAACTTCGACGAGGGGAAGGCGCCGGAGTGCTTACTAGAGAACGCCTAACGTGAAGGAGAGACTCGGGGAGCTCCGTAGGTGCGTCGAAGTCTCATCCCCGAACGGTGATGTGATGATATTATTGAGAAGAGTCCCGCGGCGCTGCTTCACCGGAGGGGCGGCGGCGCGCCCGCGTCTCTCGCCGCCGTCGCCGCCTCGCGCGCCTCCGCGGCTTTCGCGGCTTCCCACGCCCTCTGCGTCGCCGCGAGGTCCCTCCACCGCTCGAGTCGCTTCTGCTCGCGCTCGGCCGCGCGCGCCTTCCGGTTCTCCCTGTGCGCGGACGCGTTGGCCTTGATGAAGGCGGCTTTCTTCCTCGCGCGCTTCCACGCGTTGATGCCCTTCCTGGGTTTGTTCGCCATGTCGTAGTGGGAGGTGGGGCGGGGCGCGGACTCCTCAGCCTCCTCGGGCCCCCGCTCCTGGTCGGCGTCGGGGGGCGCGTTCGGGGAGGAGACGCCGAAGACGCCGCGGCGCGCGAACGCGAGGCTCGGGGCGTGCTGCCACCACGGCGCCGCGGGGGCCGAGGGGGAGGCGCGATCAGCGGGGAGGCGTGACCACGACGCGTGATGGTGGACGCGCCGGGTGGGGTCGAGGGCGCGGGAGGGTGGGGGCGCGGGAGGCGGCGCGGTCGATCGCGCCGAGCGGGAGAGACGCGCCGCGCGAGCCAGGGCGCGGAGCGTCGAGCAACCCGGGGTCGACATCGCGAGGCGACGCGGACGCGCGCCCGAGAGTGCGCGACGCCGACCGTCGATCCGGTCACTTCCCTCGACGTGCGGACGCGGACGACGATGATGACCCACGGCGGCGCCGCGGACTCACTTATTCGTCGCTCGACGTTTTCCACCTTGACCGTCACGGCGCCTCAGAGCCGGTCGCGCCGGGGCTCGGGGGCCTCGGGGGGCCTCGGGGGCGCGATGGCGTCCAAGCTGGATCCCGGGACGCGGGCGTGCGTCGGGGCGTTCGCGGGTGTGGTGGAGGTGACGGTGCAGCAGGTGCGACCACCGGGGCCCTCACGGATCGATCGCGCGCGCGCGTCGGCACCTCCCTCCCCTCCTCGATCCCTTAGGCCCCGCGCCTCCCTCACGCCCCTTCCCATCCCTCCGCGCGCCTCCCCAGCCTCTGCACACGCTGAAAAACTTCGTGCAGGACGGTCGAAGGCTCCCGATGCACCCCGCGGTGTGGTACCGCGGGTGGACCGCGGGTGTGATGATGTCGGTCCCGATGACCGTCGTGCAGTTCGGCGGCGCGAGCGGGTTCGAGCGCGCGTTTCTCGGATTCGGCGACCTCGTCTCCCCGCGCTCCTCCGCGACCGCTCGCGCCCGGGGCGAGCCCCCTCCGCCCCCGACCCCTTCCCTCGCGCGGTCGCTCGCGTCCGCCCTGCTCGCGGGCGCGTGCTCTGGCGCGCTCGTGCAGCCCCTCGACGTGGCCATGATTCAACAGCAAAAGTTCGGCGGATCGCTCTCGGCGACGGCGGCGCGAGTGACGCGGAGCCCCGCCGCGTGGACCCGCGGCGTCTGGCTCACGATCGCTCGGGAGGCGTTCTACAGCTGCGGATACCTCTGCGCGGTGCCGCACGTCCGCGCCGCCGCCGCGCCGTGGTTCGCCGGGGGGTCGTCGGAGGCGCGCCTGCGCGGCGACGGCGCCGCCTTCGCGCTTGCCGCCGTCGCGTCGGGGTCGCTGGCGGCGGTGGTCACCCAGCCCCTCGACGTGGTGAAGACGATCATGCAGTCCAACATAGGGCCGAGGCGGGTCGCGGCGGGAGGCGCGGGTGGGGCGGCGGCTCGGTGTGTGGGGGGGGGAGGAGGAGGGGGTGTCTTCGATGGGCTGGGGTACTTCGAGACGGCGGCGACGCTCGCGAGGGAGGAGGGCGCGCGGGCGTTTTGGCGCGGGCTTTGGCCGCGGGGCGCGCGCATCGTCGGGGCGACGCTCATACTCAGTCACATAGACGACCGCGCGGGGAGGGCGATCGAGGCGTGGCGCGAGGAACGGGCGGCGGGGGGGTCGGGCGAGGAGGAGGAGGCGGGGTGAGTCACTCGAAGACGACGCGGTGACGAGAGACTTTCCCACGCGTCGTCGCGTAGACTCGCGTGATTATTCGTCGCGAATGGACTGCTGACGAGAGACGAGTCGCAACACAGCTGTGTTGTTCCGGCGCGGGGCGCGGCGCTCGTCGCGCGCGTCACTCGCGCCGGCGCGCTCTTCCGTGCGCCGTCGCCCACGCTCGCCTCGTCGCGTCATGTTCGTCTCCTCGTTCGCGCGCGGCGTCCCTCGCGTGCTCCCTCGCCTCGGCGTTCGCGCCGCGCGCGCGCGCGCGCGCTCGGTCGTCGCGGGCGGCGGCGTCTCGCCGCCGCTCGCGCGCGGCGGTCGCGGCTCGGGGCGCGCGCGCTTCCTCGCCTCGCGCGCCGGCGCGGGCGAGACCGCGACCGGCGCGCGCGAGGGCGGCCTCGCGGCGGCGCGCGCGGCGCAGGCCACCAGGCTCCACCGCTTCTACGTGGACGAGCGCCTTCCCGACGCGGGCGGCGTCGTCTTCCTCACGCGCGAGGACACGCGGCACGCGACGCGATCCCTTCGCCTCGGCCCGGGCGCCCTCCTCGAGGTGTGCGACGGCCGCGGCGGCGTCGCGCCCGCGGAGGTGCTCGCCATCGAGGACCGCGGCCGCGACGGCGCGGTCGCCGCGGTCGCCCCCACGCGCGAACCCGCGCGAACCGCCTTCGACGGCCCGAGGTGGGACGTCGCCGTCGCGTGCGGCGGCCTCAAGGGAGGACGAGCGGATTGGCTCGTGGAGAAGTGCGCCGAGCTCGGCGCGGCGTCCGTGGTGCCCCTCCTCACCGAGCGCTCGCCGACGATCGGCAAAGAAAACGCCCCCGGCGGGGAATACGACGACGCCACCGGCGGTGACACCACGAGCGGCGGTAAGAAGAAGAAGAAGAAGAAGAATAAGGAGGCCATCGGCGCCGACGCGGGAGGCTCCGACCTCCGAAGCGCCGAGGGCGGCGGGCGCGGCTCTCGCTGGGCTCGGGTGGCGCGCGCGGCGAGCAAACAGTGTCTGCGCGCGCACGCGCTCGAGGTGGCGCCCGCGACGACGCTCGAGGCGATGCTCGATCGCGTGCGCGCCGCGCCCGTCGCGCTGTTAGCCGCGGCGGGGGCGCCGCCCCTGCGCGAGGTGCTGCGAGGGGAGGGGGGCGGCGAGGGTGGCGGCGGCGGCGGCGGCGGCGAAGGGGCGGGGATGATTGGTCGGACGGGCGGCGGAGTGCTGCTCGTGGGGCCCGAGGGGGACTTCACGGACGAGGAGGTGGAGGCGCTGATTCGCGCGGGGGCGAAGCCCGTCGGGCTCGGGCCGCTGAGGCTGCGCGTGGAGACCGCCGCGGTGAGCCTCGTGGCGTGCGTCGCGGTGATGCACCCGGGGGAAGCGCCGCCGGGGTGCTGAGACGAGACGAGACGGACGAAGTCGGCGCTCGTTCATTCAGAAGAGGGCTAAAGGTTATCCGCAGACAGTTCTGCGCGAACGCGGTCCGAACCATCACGACGTTCTTCTGTAGCAGGCATAGCACATGAAATGGTTAGGCGGACGGTCAGAGATGTCAGCCCTACACCCTACACACTCCCGTTCGACCATCATGCCTTCCGGGTGGATCGGAGCGAGTCCTCCTTGTGTCGTCAAGGCCTCCTCTCCGTCTCGCCAAAATGTCAACCCCTCGTGTAGATCTTGCCATCCTTCCAGCCAACCAGCCATCCGATGATTGCCTGCACACTCGTTCGCGAAATGCCCAAAATACCCACACGAATGACACAAATCAAAGGTTCCTATGATGTTATCCTTTATCGACAAGAGGTTGGCCTCGCTCAGCACGTCGCTGCAGTAGTTCCATCCTCGCACACGACCGATTCCGTGTTCCAGCATCCTCTGTAATGTTTCGGCCGTCTCCCAATCGCGAATGTCTTGCCGAGCAGGGGTCAATGGCGTAAGCTCCCGGCGGATACCCCCATTCGCTATCGTTTGCTGTCGGTTCCGATGCTCGGCAACGCGCCTGTCAATGTCATCGGACGAACCGACGTAATAGTTGGTGCTGTTGTAGTACAAGACGTAAACACCTCGACGGGGCATGAACGCCGCGGGGCGCTCGCGCGCTTCGGATTGTGAAACGTCGCGATAGTGTCGAGATTGTAAACAGTTCTCGGAGTCCTCATCAACCCCTCGAACCCGACGCGCCGGCGTCACTCCGCGCGGCGCCCGGGATGGGGCACGCGGACGGCGCGTCCCGCTCCGGGTCGCGCGCGTCCGCGGGCGCGCCCCCGACGGACCTGGTGTTCGCGGCGACCGGGATCCGCGCGCACGAGTCCCACCCGGGCGGGCCCCCGGCTCCCGCGTCGGGTCCGGGCCCCCCCTCGTCGTCCTCGCTCGAGGCGGAGGCGCTGGAGGAGGAGGCGGGGACGCTGCGCGAGCGCCTGCGCGAGACGAGCGGCGAGCTCGAGCACCTGGCCGAGCTCAGCGCCGCGTCGCTCGCGGAGGTGCTCGGGATGCGCGGCGGCGTCGAGTCCGAGCTCGCCGCGCTCGCGCGCGAGCGGCGCACGCTCGAGACCCTCGCCGAGCTCGAGCGCCTCGTGCAGTCACTCGCGGACGCCGGCGAATGCTCGGACGGGGACGAGCGCAAGCGCCGCGTCGCCGCCCTGCTCGCCTCCCTCGCGTCCGACGACGCCGCGGGTGCGGAGCCGCTCGAGGCCCTCGCGTCGACACGCGACGACGACGAGCGCTCGGCGCACGACGACCTCGACGCCGAAATCGCGGCGATGGAGGCGAAGCTCGCGGAGGCGAAGCGCAGACACGACGAAGTGGACGCGACCAGGCGCGCGTTGGAGGCGGAGGCGGCGGCCATCACCCTCGAAGACCTCGAGGAGGACGACGAGGGTGCGGAGGTATGGGGGGAGGCGAGCGAAGACGACGATTGAGGAAAGGCGTTTGGGGAGTGCGAAGCGCGTCGGTGGTACTACGGGGTCGTCGCGAACTCGTTCCTCGAACTCGTTCCTCGCACTCGTTCCTCGCACTCTTTCCTCTCCCCGCTCATCACCGACGATTACCGCTTCACCCACTGGAACGCTTTTCGAGCTTTTTTCCTTCCCGGCTTCTTCCTCTCCACCTTCCTCGGGTCCCTCGTGAGCATCCCCGCCTTTTTCAGCGGGGGCCTGAACGTCGGCTCGTACAGCTGTAGCGCCTTGGCGATGCCGTGTCGGATCGCCTGCGCCTGCCCGCTCCCCCCCCCGCCCCTCACCTCCGCGCGCACGTCGAACAAACCCATCGTGTTCGTCACCAGGAACGGCTTGAGCATCCACCCGCGCCGCTCGATGTCCGCCACGTGGACGTCGAGCGGGCGACCGTTCACGCGGATGTCGCCCTCGCCGGGCCAGATGGCGACCCTCGCGACGGCGGTTTTGCGCCGCCCCGTCGCGCCGCTCCGCCCGAACTCGTCGCGAACGGCGATCCGCGAGGCGCGCAGCTTGGCCTCCGTCTCCGCCTGGAGCGCCTTGCGCTCGGCCTTGAGCTTCGCCTCCTCCGACTCCTCGGCGATGATCTCCTCCCACGAGGGGAGCTCGGCGCCGTCGGGGCTCGACTCGAGGTCCAGGATGGTCTCCAGGGACGCCTTCGTCTCGTCACTCAGGCCGCGGTAGTGGCGCTCGACGCCCTGCTCGGGGAGGTGGCCGTACCACACGCCCTCCTTGGGCTCGGGAACTGCGTGGAGAGGGAGGAAGGGGGGAGGAAGAGTGAGGGTGCGGAGGGATGAGGCTTCTCGCGTCGGCGGAGGAGGCGGAGGCGCGTTCGGGGGGATCGGGGATCCATCCGTCCGCGGAGGGCGCGCGATCGCGCGATTTAGGGTTCGCCCGACGCGTCTCGAGGCGCACCTTCGTGGACGCTCTCGGGGAAGCGGCGCTTCTTGATCGTGTTCATGAACTGATCCGGGAACCCCTCGACGCCGCCGCTCTTGGGAAACGGCCAACGCGAGGCGTACCCGCGCGTCCAAGGAGCGAGCGCCCCGGGTGCCCCGGCCGAGGCCGCGACCGGCGCGGCGACGCCGAGCCAACCGGCGAGCCCGCCCGCGCGGCTCGTCTCCGCGCGCCGCCGCGCCAGCAGACCCGCGGCCGCCGAGGCGAGTCTGCGATGACTCATCGCGCGGCGCCGAGGCCCAGCGCGGGGGCGCGTGCGGAGTGTGCGGAGGAGGGGACGAGCAACGACGACGACTGCACGATCGTGGCCCGCGAAAACTTCCCAGGACGCCCGCATTTTCAACCAGTAGGGCTCGACGTCGTGAACGCGTCGAGTCGACCTCGGTTAGTCGGTGGTGAAACGACTCGTGCTCGCTCGTCGCGTCGTCTGCGTCGGGCCCCCTTCTCCCTTCGTATTAAAGACCCCGGGTTTCTTGGGTTTCTTCGCTCACTAAGTAGACTCACTACGCCACCTCTACGCGAGCTTGCGCCTGGTGTACTTGACCTTGCACGGCCCCTTGGGTCCGACGACCATGCCCTCGTAGTCGGGTTCCGGGACGTCGCCGACGAGCTCAAAGTCGAAGTTGCGCAGGAGCACGGACCAGATGGTTTTGATCTGCATGTACGCGAACGTCTCGCCCATGCACCCGTGCCTCCCGCCGCCGAAGCCGATGAAGGAGGCGAAAGCCTTCTTATCCTCGGCGGTGGGCGCCTTGAATCGGTTCGGGTTGTACACGTCCGCGTCCTTGAAGACGTCGTTCATGCGGTGCGCGAACGCGGGGGAGGTGGCGACGATGTGGCCCTTGGGGATGACGTAGTCCTTCCCCTTCGTCGTCGTCACCTTGAAGGGCTTGTGGCACATGCGGAGGAGCATGATCAGGGGCGGGTGCATGCGCAGGGCTTCCTTGATGGCGAAGTGGAGCTCGTCCATCTCGGCCAGGACGTCGAAGTCGATCTTCCCATCGTGCTTCTTCATCATGTTTCGCTGCTCCTCCAACAGCGCGGGGAACACGCGATCTTTGTTCGCCATGGCCAGCAGACCGGTCCACGTGCTCGTGATGCTGCTCGTGTGCTGCCCCGCGAACAGGACCGCGATGAGCATGCCCAGGACCTGGTCGTTCGTGAGGCGGCTGCCGTCCTTGTACCGCGCGTCGATGAACGTCTGCAGGACGTCGGGCTCCACCGCCCCGGACGCGCGCCGCGCCTGAATCACCTTGTCGAAAATCGCCGCGAGCTCCTTCCTCGCCTTATCGCGCTTCCTGTGCTCCTCGATCGGGGCGTACGGGAAGAACACCGAGAGCGGGACCATGCCCTTGTCCAGGTCGTGCACCAGCTGCGTCACCTCGGAGAAGAGCGTCTCGCGGATCTCGCGGCCGAGCAGGCACCGCGAGGCGGTGAGGACGATGAGCTCGCTCAGCGCCTCGAGCAGGTTCACCTCGCCCTCGTCGCCCCACTTGGAGAAGAAGTCCTCCGCCTCCTTCACCATCATGCCGACGTACTGCCTCAGGCGGTTGGACTTGAGGGAGTCGGCGAAGAAGCGGAACTGCTCCGCGCGCGTCTGGTGGTCCACGTCGAAGACCACGCCCTTGCCGAACGTCGGGACGTTGAACTCGTACACCTCCTTCTGAGACATCTCCGTGTCCTTCGCCTTGAAGAAGTGCTCGGACACCTTGGGGCCGATGAGGAACGTGATGCGCTTGTGGAACACGGGGACTGCGAAGCGGCGGGGAGGAGAGGGGTAGGAGGTGTCAGGAGATTCTCCCGAAGGGACGAGGGATTCGGCTCGCGGAACGGCGCGGTGGGAGGGGGAGTAGGCGCGGGCGGCGAGGCGCGATCGCGAGAGCGCGATCGGAAGCGGCGGGAGATCGCCGTCCAAGATCTTGGAGAGCCACGGGGACGGAAACGTCGCGGGCGTCGCCTCGCCGCGCGTTCCGACGGCGAATCGAGACGCACCGGTGAACACCTCGCCGTATTTCGGCATCGCGTTGGCCATGAGCCCGATGGGACCCTTGAGGAAGGCCATCATCCCGCCCACGACCGGGAGGGTGGCGATGACGGGGGGCGACTTGAACGGCTTGAGCACCACGTGCGAGAGGCCGTCGAGGACGAACACGAGCGCCGCGACGGCGACCAGCGCCAGGGGGATCAGCGCCGGGACCGGGACGCCGACATTGTCCGCGAAGGACGCAACCATGTCCATCTTCGCGCGAGTGACGCGAACGAGTGGGCGAGCGCGGATGTGCCGCGAACGCGGCCGCGGGCGATCGTCGCCACGTTCCACGATTTCAACCCGCGACGGTCGACGACGCGACGTGGTGGCGCCAGCTGGCGAATCCGGCTTCTGACTGTTTGCCCATACGATTCCATCCGGGATCTCGCCTTTTTTTTCTTTTTTCTTGTGGAGCACGCACGCGACAAACCGAGAAGAGCCCGACGCCGTCCGCCGGCAGATCGATGATCTCGCGTCGCGAGTCGTTCGCGTCTGCAGCGCCCGGAAAGTCTGTTATCCTGGCGCTGCTCCATTCCCTCGGGCGCGCTCCGCGCCTCGGCTCTCCCGATGCCGATCATCTCGGCGATGTCGTCGCGGACGGCGACGCCGACGCTCGGAGCGTCCCCCGCTCCGCGTCGCGCGTCTCTGTCGCGGCGGCGCGTCGGGATCGCGGCGCCCCACGCCGCGCGGGGCCCCGCGGCGGTCGTCGTCCGCGTCGCCCCGTCGGGGGTCCCCACGACGGCGTTCGTCGGACCGTCGCCCCGCGCCTCGCTCGCGATCCCCGTCGAGAAGCGCCTCGCCTCGCGCGCGCACGCCTTCGGACTCCCCCCCCGCGGCCTCGGGCCGGGCCCCGGCCTCGCTCCCGCCCTCTTCGCGCGTCGCCACCGCCGCTCCCCCGCGTGCGTTCGTCATCACCGGTGCGCGAAATGCGCCGCGTTCGGGGACATGTTCAAGCCCGCGCGCGTCCTCCGCGAGTGCTGCGTCCAGGTCGCCGAGGCCGACCGCGGGAAGACCGTGCTGACCGCGGCGGCCGTCGGCGGCGTCGCCACCGCCGCCTACGTCGCGTACGTCGGCGGCTCCGGCGGCGGTTCCGGCGGCGGCGTCGGCGGCGGCTTCGGCGGCGGCGGCGGCTTCGGCGGCGGCGGCGGCGGCGGCGGCGGCGGAGGCCATCGCTCGGCGTCGGCGTCGGCGTCCGCGTCCAAGACGTCGGGGTCCGCCGCGACCGCGGGGCCCGGCTACCTGGAGGAGGTGGTGTTGCTCGACATCCGCGGGATGCACTGCGGCGGGTGCGTCGGGAACGTCCGGAAGATTTTGGAATCCGAGCCCTCGTGCGTCTCCGCCTCGGTCAACCTCGCCAACGAGTCCGCCCTCGTCCGCGTCGGCGTGGAGATCGGGGACGAAACGAGCGGCGGGGACGCGAGCGGCGCCGGGGACGGTTCGTTCGAGGCTCTTGTCCAGCGCGTCGTTCGCGTCGCCGGCGAGACGCTCGCGAAGACGGTCACCGAGCGCGGGTTCCCCGCCTCCGTCCGCGACGTCGGCGGCGTGAACGTCGCGGGCGTCAGCGCGGCGGAGGCGGCGAACGCCAAGCGCGAGGCGCGCTTGGAACGCATCGCCGAGAGCACCCGGCGGGTGGTCGTCGCGTGGGCGCTCGCGGCGACGTGTTTGATCGGCCACGTCACCCACGCGCTTCACGTCCCCTCGGCGCCGTGGCTCAAGGTTCTGTGTTCCGTCCCCGTGCACGCGGGCCTGAGCGCGTTCGCGCTGTTGGGCCCCGGGAGGGAGATTCTGGCGGACGGGTGGCGGTCGCTCAGGGCGGGCGCGCCGAACATGAACGCGCTCGTGAGCCTCGGCGCGCTCGCGAGCTTCGGGATGAGCTCGGCGGCGGTGGCGATGCCGCGACTGGGGTGGCCCACGTTTTTCGAGGAGCCCGTGATGCTTCTCGCGTTCGTGCTCCTGGGGCGGGCGGTGGAGGAGCGGGCGAAGCTCAGGGCGACGAGCGACATGTCCGCGCTGCTGAACCTCCTGCCGCCCACGGCGAGGCTCGTCGCTGGCGCGCGGCGAGACGGCGCGTCGGGACCGGACGGCGCCGACGCGGGGGGGGCGGCGTTCGACGGCGACCTCGAGGGCGACGTCGGCGCGTTCCGCGAGGTCCCGACGTCGGTGATTCACCCGGGCGACCTTGTCGTCGTTCTCCCCGGCGACCGCGTCCCCGTGGACGGCGTGGTCGTTCGCGGGCGGAGCTCGGTTGACGAGGCGGCGATCAACGGCGAGCCGATTCCTCGGGCGAAGCGCGCGGGCGACTCGGTGCACGCGGGTACGGTGAACTGCGACGGCGCGCTGACGGTTCGCGTCGCGAGCAGCGGCGAGGAGACGCAGGTGGCCGGGATCGTGCGCATGGTCGAGGCGGCGCAGCAGAGAACCGCGCCGGTGCAGAGACTCGCGGACGAGGTGAGCGGGACGTTTGCGTACGGCGTCATGGCGGCGAGCGCGGCGACGTTCGCGTTCTGGTCCACCGTCGGGACGAGGCTGTTTCCGCACGTCCTCGCGTCCACCGCCGCGGGGGCGACGGCGACGGCGGCGGCGGCGGCGGGGGGCGCGATCCCCGCCGCCGCGCCGCTCCTCCTCGGGCTCCAGATGGCCGCCTCCGTGCTCGTGGTGGCGTGCCCGTGCGCGCTCGGCCTCGCGACGCCGACCGCGGTGATGGTGGGGACGAGCCTCGGGGCGAGGCACGGGCTCTTGATCCGCGGGGGGGACGTGCTGGAACGCGCGAGGGCGCTCGACACGGTGGTGTTCGACAAGACGGGGACGCTCACCGCGGGGAAACCGACCGTGCGAAGAGCGGTGGTCGTCGAGGGGGAGACGGAACGGCGCGTGGTCGAGTACGCCGCGGCGGTGGAGCGGAACTCGAGGCACCCGCTCGCGCTCGCCGTCGTCGAGGCGGCGAAGCGCCTCGAGCGGCGCGGCGAAGAGGAGGAGGAAGAATCCGGGGCCGCGGCGAAGAAGAAGAGGAGGGTTAAAAAAGCCGAAAAGGCGGCGGCGGGACGAAAAGGACGCGCCCCCGTCGCCGACGACGAAACCTTCCGCCAGGAACCCGGCGCGGGCGCGGTCGCGACCGTGGACGGCGTCACGGTCGCCGTCGGCACGTGGGCGTTCGTCACTTCGGCGCGCGGTGACCCCGGCGGTGACCCCGGCGGGTCCCCGATCGACGCGTCGTCGCGCGCTGCTCGGATGCCCGACGCCCTGGCGACGCACGCGGCGTCCGTCCCCGCGGGTCGGACGCCGGTGTACGTGTCGTTCGACGGCGCGTGCGTGGGCGCTCTCGAGATGGAGGACGCGATCCGCCCCGAGGCGAAATCGACCGTGGACCGGCTCCACGCCCGCGGGATCCGCACGGTGTTGCTGAGCGGCGACCGGACGGCGACGGCGGTGGAGGTGGGGACGGCGCTCGGGATCGCGCGGGAGGACATCTTCGGCGACGTTCGGCCCGAGGAGAAGGCGGCGCGGGTGGACGCGATGCGCGCGAGCGGGCGGAAGGTGGCGATGGTCGGCGACGGGATCAACGACGCGGCGGCGCTGGCGGCGGCGGACGTCGGCGTGGCGATGGGCGGGGGCGTCGGCGCGGCGAGCGACGCGGCGTCCATCGTTCTGCTCGGGGATAACCCCACCCAGGTGGTGGACGCCGTCGAGCTGAGCCGCGCGACCTTCGCCAAGATCAAACAGAACCTCGGGTGGGCGTTCGCGTACAACCTCGTCGGCATTCCCATCGCCGCGGGCGCGCTGCTGCCGGTCACGGGGCTCGCGCTCACGCCCAGCGTCGCGGGGGGGCTCATGGGGTTCTCGAGCCTGGGGGTGATGGGGAACTCGCTCACGCTGAGGCTCGCGGGGAGGAAACTGTCCAAGCCGCCGACGCCGAGAGAAGAAGGCGTCGACGCCGACGCCGGGGGGGGAACGCGCGGATCGGACGAGAACGCGTGACGGCGCGCGGTGATGGAACCCCCGACTCCTCGGGTGCGATGTGAAACAAACGAAACGAACGAGTCCCCCCTCCGGTCGTCGCCGCCGGACCTAAACCGCCGCGTAGGAATCCACTCACGCTATTCACAACGCGCCGTCGACGATCTGCTGAAACGCCTCCAGTTTGTTCACGTCCCCGAACCCCACGGACGGTTGCCCGATGAGCGCCTCCCGCATCGCCGTCACGGACTCGGCGCGAACGGTCGTGTCCTTGGCGGTGAGGAACTCGAACAGCGCCATGAACTCCGACCCCGCGAGCTTGTCGTCCTCGCCGAAGACCTCGAACAGGGACGTGACGATGCCGACGAAGGAGGCGTCCGTCATCGTCAGGAGCAACGCGAGGGGCTCCGTGGGATTGACCGCGTCCCCCGCGAATTCCCCGAGGCGGAACGCCTGCTCCACCGTCGCCAGCTTCACGCCAGCGTCCGTGCACGACGACGTGAGCTCCGCCAGCGACATCTCCAGTTTCCCCTTGCAAGTCGCGTACACCTCCTTGATCTGCGTCGTCGTCGGCGGAACCGGCTCCTCCACCGTGCTCGCGGACACGCTCGCGAGGTTGCTGAAGTAGATGGCGGAGAATTCGTACACGTCCTCCGGCTGCCGCCGAACCACCTCCTTCGTGTACGCCTTGAGGATGTCCGCGAGATCGGGCGGCACCTTAATCTGCTCGGCGCAGTAGATGGGCTCCAGGTCCATCGTGCCCACCCTGGGCGTCGGCATCGCGGCGGGCGGCGTTCGATTCGCCAGGCTCACGCGCGGATCCAAAGTGAGCGCGTGTGGAGAACCTTGAATCATCATCAATCAGGACTCGTCATCAACTCGTCGGGCGCGCGGACCGTCGTCCCATTTTGGGTCGGTTCGCCCGAGAGAACGCGACCACCCGCCGGAGACGCCCGATCGGGCGGCGTCGACGCCCCGCGCCACACCGTCACGCGCGGCGCTGCGGGCGCGGGCACGCGAGCGGCGGTCCACTATGGGCGACGAACCGGTCGAAATTCCCCCGGGGGTGGCCTCCGTCTTCCTGACGGGTGCGTTCCGCGCGCTTCCCCGCCACCGCGCGGTCGACGCTTTGAATGCATCCTCCCGCCGTCTCCTCGCTCGCTCGCGCGCTGACTTCTCCCTCCTCTTCCCCTCCCCCGTCACTCAGGCGGCACGCTCGAGATCGTCGGGCTGCAGGACATGGGCGAGGACCTGGTTCTTAAGACGGTGACCAAGAGCACGCTCCTTGGCGACATCCAGTACCGCGGCGCCATCTCCGACTTCACGGTCGTCAAGAAGGCGATCGAGGATGCGGATTACGACGACATCCTCGTTCGTTACAACGAGGACGACATCTACGGCGACGGCAACAACTTCGAGCTCGCGCTGATGAAAACCGTGGCGGACGAGTGGCTCCGCGCGTCGCAGGAGAAAGCTGCCGCGGACGCCGCGGCCGCGAGCGCGGCGGCGGAGGAGGCGGAGGCGTCCAAGCCCGGTCGGCGCCCGCGGAAGAAGAGGATCAACGTCGAGGAGGTCCCGAGGAAGCCGTGGGTGAGCCAGGGCTCCGAGCGCGAGATCGACGAGGCCAAGATCGTGCCCAGCGGCAAGCCCAAGGTGGTGCTGCAGCTGGTCCGCCCGCTCAAGGACTTTGGGCGGCCGACGAAGCTCGAGGACGTGAGCGCGATGGAGCTTTGGAGCAGCGCCACGATGGAGGTGCGGCCGACGAAGGTGAAGGAGGGCGCGTTCAAGTATCCGATTCTCGTGGACGCGGCGACGCAGGCGGTTCCCGAGCTCGTCGGCGCGGAAATCCAGGCCACGCCCGCGAAGGCCAAGCCCATGGCGACGCAGTACGAGCCCCGAGAGTTCACCGAGGCGGAGAAGCGAGCGCACCTCCGCGACGACTCGGGCCTGGCGGCGTTTCTTCGCAGGGTGGACGGGGAGATGACGCGCGCGCTGCAGCAGAACGAGTGCGCGAACATCTTCGCGGACGACTTCGCGAACCTGGCGGACGACGAGTCCCGGATCACCGGCGGCGGCGACCCGAGCGGCGGGGGGATCGAGGAGACGCACTCGTTCACGTCGTTGGCGCACGGGAAGGGTAAGACGGTGGCGTGCGTGGATTGGCTCCCGGGGAGTACGATTGGCCGGGACGCGCCGCCCGGAACGACGCCCGGCGCGTTTGTCGTCGCGGCGTCTTGCGTCGCGCGCGAGTCGTTCGAAGACCGCGTGGCGTCCGGGGGGCAGAGTAAGGAGGGCGCGGTGTTGCTCTGGGACCACTCCGATTCGATCAACCCGCGGTGCGTGCTGGAGGCGCCCGCGGACGTGCACTGCTTCGCGTTTAATCCCGAGAATCCCGCGCTCGTCGCCGGAGGCCTCGCCAACGGTCGGGTGTGCTTCTGGGACACGGAAAACCCCGAGACCGCGGTGGTGAACGTCGGGGCCGGGACCGACGGCGCCCCCGGCGCGGGCGCGGGCGTGCCCGCGTTCCGGCCGAAGTTCGTCTCGCAGACGCCGGACTCGCACGTGTTGCCGGTGACGGACCTTCGGTGGTTGGGGAAGGATTGCGCGGTGACGAAACCGCGCGGCGTTTTGGAGAAACCGTCGCCCGCGACGGGCGCTTGCACGTTCTTCGTGACGTGCGCGGCGGACGGCAAGGCGCTGTTCTGGGACATCGACGTCAAGCGCGACGCGAAGAAGCGCGAGTTTCTGTTCTCGCCGACGTACAAGATCAACATGAACCGCGGGGAGACGCACGGGACGCTCGCGGCGATTCGGTTCGACTTTTCCCCGGACGTCGGGCCCGGGGGGCCGACGGAGTACTTCTGCGCGTCCACGGACGGAGAGGTGGCGCAGTGCGACTTCGTCAAGCCTGAGGACGAGCAGCACCCGGAGTACACGAAGATGGCGTGCGCGGCGCACGCGGGGGCGGTCAGGTCGCTGGACCGGTCACCGTTTTTCCCCGACGTCGTCGTGTCGGTCGGCGACTTGAGTTTCAAGCTCTTCCGAGCCGGCACGCGGACCCCGATCTTCTCCTCCCCGGCCGCGGACACGTACCTCACCGCGGGCGCCTTCTCCCCGACCCGCCCCGGCGTGCTGTTGATGGCGAAGCAGGACGGGACCGTGGACGTGTGGGACCTGATGGACCGATCCAACGAGGCGGCGCTGTCGGTGCGCGTCAACAGCACGCCCGTCGTCGCGGTGAAGTTTTGGCCGAGCGGCGACGAGAAGCGACAACTCCTCGCCGCGGGGGACGCGAGCGGGACGCTGCACGTCCTCGACCTGCCGAGGCGGCTGAGGAAGCCCGTGCCGAGGGAGAGCGAGCTCATGGAGGCGTTCCTGAAGCGGGAGATGGATCGCGTCGCCGACGCGGAGGCGAGGACGGCGTCGCGGGACGAGGAGGCGCGGCGGCTGGAGGAGGAGGCGGCGGCGGCGAAGGAGGCGGCGGAGGCGGCGGAGGTGAAGGCGCAGGCGAAGAAAGGGAAGAAGGGGGCGAAGGAGCTCACCCCGGAGGACGTCATGGAGGCGGAGTACCTCGCGCTCGAGGACCAGTTCATGTTGCAGATGGGCCTCCGCGACCCGCCGGAGGAGGATTAGCGATGGCGAAGGGCCGACGCGCGCGCGCCGCCTTCGAGGAGGGTACGGAATCTTCAAACGTCTCGCGCTCGAATCGTCTCCAAACGTCGTTCGTCTTCGCGAAGCGGCGAGCGGGCATCTCCTCGCGATCCGCGACTTTTCGGCGCTCTTCTCGTCCTCGAAGGGTCTTCGTTCGGCCCCTCGGGCCCCGTTTCGTCTTTGCGCGCGTCGTCTTTTCACTCCGTCGCCTTGTCCTCGCCTTCTCCCTTTTCGCGTTTTTCCTTCTCGGCGAGCGCTTGGATCGCCGAGAGGAACTCGGCGACGCTGAACCCCGTCCCCGGCTGCAGCCCGAACTGCGCGAGGTCCATCTGCCCGCTCGTCAGCGCCGCGGAGAACCGCTCGAGCTGGCTCTGGAACTGCGGCGTGCGCAGGAGCTCCTCGAGGTCCTGCGAGTCCCTGTGCTCCTCGGGCAGGTGCTCCATCAGCCTCGCGCGCACGTCCTCGCCGCGCAGCAGCGGTCCCACCGTCTCCGGCGTCAACACGTCACCCAGACCGGGGCCGCGCGCCCTCGCGCCGCCGGGACCCGGTCCCCCGCCCATCCCGGAGAGCATCGCCGCCATCGCGCTCGCGGCGTCGGAGCCCGATCCGCCTTGGCCGCCGCCGCCGAGGTTCCCCAGCGCCGCGCGCAGCGCCTCCCCGGACACCGCCGAAGGCGGCGCGGCGGGAGACCTCTCGTCGCTCTTCGCCTTCGCCGGCGCCGCGGGCGTGTCCGCCACGGTCGCGGTCGCCGCGGGGGTCTCGTCGGGTCGCGGCGCCAGGGCGCTGTTCGCCGCCTGCTGCGCCTGCCGAATCGCCGCCGAGCGCGCGGCGATGGACGGCGCCGCCGACGGCGCGGCGTCGTCGGGGTGCTCGCCCGAGAGCGCCGCGTTCACGCGCGCGGTCAGCGTCTCGTCGTCGAACCGACCCGCGGGCTCCTGGGACCAGAAGAACATGTTGCGGCTGACGTCGTCGGGGAACTTAATCACGAACACGCCGGGTTTCGGGATGAACTTCATCACCGACTCCTGCGGGAAGATGATGAAATCGTCCTCGGGCACGAACGGCATGCCCTCCGCGCGCGAGCCCCACTGCAGGTGGCAGAGCCCGTCCGTGGCCTTGCACACGCGAAGCTTGCCCTTGCGCTCGTCGGGCGCCATCGCCTTGCCCGCCACGTTGATTCTGCCGCATCGCACGTCGATGAGAACTGCGGTGGACGGGGGGGGGGTGCGAACGGGTGGGGGGGAGGGGGGGTGGTCGGAGGTTAGAGACGGCCGCGACTTGTGGGCACCCCACCCCGAGGAGGAAAGGGAAGGAACATCGCGCTCGCGTCCGCGGGGGAGTCGCTCGCCCCCGCGAGCGTCGCGCCACGCACTCTCTTCGCCGTTGGGACCGAGCTCGGGGCCCGACCCCGGCTGCGCCTGGTTCTGGTTGAAAAAGTCGAAGCTCATCGCGTGCGCGCGCGCGGGAGAGTGCGACGCGGATCGGATCTGGCCGGCGTCGGTTCATCAGTCGTTCCCCCGCGTTTCAACAGTTTTTTTTTTTCTTCTCGGGCTCGTCGATTTTGAGGAGCCAGGGCCGAGCAGACCTGCCGCGCGCCGGGTGAACCGGGTCGGATCGATATCTCGCCTCGTGTCTCAGTTTTGTCGCCTCCGAGGCGCGCTGTTGTTCGCCGGCGAGGCCTCACACCTCGCGCGCGCCTCGGCGTTGTCTCGGGACTCCGTCCGCTCGCGCGCGCCCTCCCGGGGAACACCAGCGCGCGCGCGCGTCCCGTTCCTTTCCCCCACGCGGCGTCGGTGGGGCTGCCTCGACGCGCGTTGTTACGCCAGGGGCACGGCACCCGCCCCGCGCCTCGGCGCTCCATCCAGATCTCGCGCGTCCCCGTCATGAGCGACTCCGAGGACGGGAGCTACGGCTCGTACTACATGTCCGACGACTCCGGCGGCGGCGACGACGACGATGACGGCTACGGCAACGCCATGTCTGGCGTGGAGTTCTCGGCGCGCGCGCGCCCCGCGTTCCGCTGCCTCACCGCGTCGGAGGTTCGCGAGCAGCAGCGCGACGCGGTCTCCCGCGTCGTCGCGGTGCTCCAGATCGACCCGGGCGACGCCGCCGGGCTCATGCGCGCGTGCAAGTGGAACGTCAGCCGCGCGCACGAGGAGTGGTTCCAGGACGAAGCGCGCGCGCGCGCGAAGATCGGTATGCTCCCCCCCGCGCGCTCGGGCGACCCCGCCGACCTCGCCGCCGCCGCCGCCGCCGCCGCCGCCGCCGCCTCCTCATCCTCCGCCTCCGCGGCGGCGAGCGGCGCGCTCGTCGAGTGCGGCGTGTGCTTCGACGAGTTCCCCGCCACGGACCGCACGCACGCGGGCTGCGGCCACAACTTCTGCGAGACGTGCTGGCGCGGGTACCTCGAGAACGCGGTGCGCGAGGGCCCGGCGTGTTTGGACGTCCGGTGCGCCTCCGCTGGGTGCGACCGCCGGGTCCCCGACGCCATGTTGCGGCGGAGCCTCGGCGACGAGTGTCGCGCGCGCCTCGAGACGTTCCGGTGGCGGTCGTGGGTGGACGATAACCCGAGGGTGAAGTGGTGCACGGGCCCGGGGTGCGAGCGCGCGGTGTGCCGCGCGGACGACGACGACCAGAGCGGGAGCGACGAAGGTTCGTTCGGAGACGGAACCGATGGAACCGACGGAGGAACCCGAGAGGGAGGGGTTCGCGTCGGGACGCTCGCGGAGGACGTGCGGTGTGCGTGCGGACAGCATTTCTGCTGGCGGTGCGGCGAGGACGCGCATCGGCCGGTGGATTGCGAGACGGTTCGCAAATGGCTCGTGAAGAACAGCGCGGAGAGCGAGAACATGAACTGGATCCTGGCGAACACGAAGCCGTGCCCCGAGTGCAAGCGCCCGATCGAGAAGAACATGGGGTGCATGCACATGGTGTGCACGCAGTGCAAGCACGAGTTCTGCTGGATGTGCCAGGGGAAGTGGTCGACGCACGGCGAGCGCACGGGCGGGTTCTACTCGTGCAACCGGTACGAGAAGGTGCGGGACGAGGAGGGCCGCGGGGAGGAGGAGCGCAGGCGCGCCGCGGCGAAGGCGTCGCTGGAGCGATACACGCACTACTACGAGCGCTTCTACACGCACGGGAGCTCGGAGGCGAAGGCGCGGGGGGATCTGCGGGAGATGACGGAGAGCAAGATCGCCAAGCTCGGGGATCTGCAAAACACCCCGCCGTCGCAGCTGCGGTTCGTCACGGACGCCATGGAACAGATCGCGGAGTGCCGACGGGTGCTGAAGTGGACGTACGGGTTCGGGTACTACAACCTCGAGCACGACGCGGTGAAGAGGGAGTTCTTCGAGTACGTCCAGGCGGACGCGGAGATGGCGCTCGAGAGGCTCACGGGGGCGGTGGAGAGGGACCTCGCCGAGTACTTCGGGGAGGAAAAACCCACGACCGAGTTCGCGGATTTCAGAGGGAAGCTCGCGGGACTCACCTCAGTGACGAGAAAGTACTTCGACACCCTCGTCACGGAGCTCGAGGACGGGCTCCCGGGCGTCGGCGAATCAAACGCCCCAGACGAACGCGCCGAAAACGAAGACCAAGACGAAAACGAACGAGGCGCAAAGGCGACGGGCGCGGGCGCGGCGCTCGCGCGCGTGGCCTCGGGCGTGCGCGCGGCGTTCGGGGGAGGAGCGAGCGGCGAGGGCGACGGCCGGGGGTTGGTGCGAACGAGATCGAGGGGGGGGGGAGTGATGCGAGACAGGGGAAGGGAGAACGATAGACGAGGCGCGACGGGAAGGGAGGAACCACCGCGCGAAGAAGAGGAAATGACGACTCGTGCTTCATCGAGACCTTCTCGCGTTGTCTGATCAACTCTTCGCGGGCAAAAATGCACGGCGAAATACGCTGAATTTTTACACCCGAGCAAAACCGTACGTCCTCGCGTCATCCGTGCCCTCTTTCGGCTCGCGCGCGCGCACGTCGTAGCACGCCTCGTTCAGGATGGCCAAAAGCACCAACCACACGGCGCACAACCAGTCTTACAAGAACCACAGGAACGGTGAGTGATGTCGACGTCCGCGGCGCGCGGAAGGCGTCTCGTCGGGGTCCCAGATGCATCGCGACGGTGCCGGGGAAATCCCATCGTTCGGCATCGCGCCGCCGACCTCGCGAGGCTCGCACGTCCGACGATGCGCGCGTTCGCCACCATGGCACGACCCGATCGCACGAGGCCACGCGTCGGCAGCGTCGCCGCCCGCGATGTGCCGGCTGCATGCTCGCGTCCGTCGCGTGCGCGCGTCGTCCGTCCGCGCAGTCGCTAGGGTTTTTTCTTTCCTCCGCGCGGGGCGAAATCTAAGGTTTCTCTTGCTGACCCTCCGCGTTCCTCCCTCTTCCTTCGAACAGGTATCAAGAAGCCCAAGAAGCACGCGAAGAAGTCGCTGAAGGGCATGGATCCCAAGTTCCTCAGGAACCAGCGCTACTGCAAGAAGGGGATGAAGGAGAAGGCCAGCGCGTGAGCGACGCGGCGGTGGGTGTTGCGCAAACGCGCGAGTGAATGGGGGCGCTTTAGCACTCTTAGCTTCTTTGCGAAAGTAAGTGTCCAGACTTCGACACGTACCCGTGCGTGAACGCCCGCATCGTCGAGCGACGCGTGCGGTCGGCGGCGACGACGAGACGATCGACGGGGGGTTGGGGCACGCGCGCCGGCGACGGCGACGATGGCGAGTGCGTTTGTTCGCGCAATACGCGCGGCGAGGGAGGCGACGCCTCCTCGCTCGGCCTCCTCGGTCGACGTCGCGATGTTCCGGAACCGGTTCGATTACACTCGCTATGCGCACCCGTCGCGGTTCGATCCTCGTTCATCTCCACCCTCACCAACGTGTCGCCTCTCTTCTTACGCGGAGGGCACCTTGACGCGTCCGGCGATGCGGTCGAGGTCGCGCTGGCCGGAGGGGGTGATGCGACGCCCCTTGGGCCCCTTCTCCACGACGCCGACAGCCTCGAGCTGCTTGAGCACCGCGCGGGCGACGGAACCGCTGCCGATGGCGTGGTGGAAGCGGCAGACGCCGTCGTTCTTAGCGCCGCCGTAGTTCTTGCGGAAGGCACCCACACCCATGTTCCCAGAGACGTACAGCTTGCGCGCCATGGACGCCGCGCGAATGTAGAACCAGTCGGGGTCGTAGGGCGCGAGCTCCTTGTACGACGCCGTCTTCACGATGTCGACCCAGGTGGGGACCTCCATCTGAGAGAGAGAGGGGGGAGGAGGGAGACCGGAAGGGTCAGCGATGAATACCCCGAGGGAGGAGGAGCGGAAGCGACGACGAGGACGAGGGCTACGGACGCGGCCGGCTTGGAAAACGCGACGATGCGACACGCGCGAGGCCCCCGATCGGTCCGGCCGCACGCGGAGCGGCCGGCGGACGCGGGTCGTGCCGTCGCGCGCGAACGCGCGCGGGTCGCGCGGAGGGGTCGTCGGGGGAAACCACGCGGCCGCACGCGTCGTGGGCGCGCGCGCGCGCCGGTGCGGGGCGAGCGGCGCGCTCCGCTCGGCGGTCCGAACCGCGCGCGCGACGACCGGCTCGGACCGATGACGCCGCGGCGGGAGAAAACCCTCGGCCCTG
>MDSW01005553.1_pt1 | contig 22017 bp, 18 predicted proteins | sample 811171 | NCBI WGS metagenome assembly MDSW01 (sample SAMN05326641, study PRJNA326480) | marine metagenome | isolation source: seawater | place: Atlantic Ocean: North West | collected 2012 | reverse complement strand
GGATGAAGGGAGTCGAACCCCCACGCCTCGCGGCACTAGATCCTAAGTCTAGCGTGTCTACCAATTCCACCACATCCGCAGAAATAGGACTGCAAATATATATTTTTTAGTCAATTTTAATCCAAAAAAATATTCTATATCCCTTATTATTTTTGTTTTCAAAGTATTACTTTTGTTATGAAACATTAACTGACTATGTTACAGATTAATCCTAAAGACATTCCAATTAGTAAATTACATCAATACCTTTTGGGAGCAGTTGGTCCTAGGCCTATTGCTTTGGCTAGCACAATTGATAAGGATGGAAATTCTAATTTAAGTCCATTTAGTTTTTTCAATGTGTTTAGTGCCAATCCTCCAATAGCCATTTTTTCACCTGCAAGAAGAGTGCGAAATAATACTACTAAACATACTTTAGATAATATATTAGAAAATAATGAGGTAGTGATTAATGTAGTTTCATATGACATAGTGCAACAAACATCTCTTTCAAGTACTGAATATGATTGTGGAGTTGATGAATTTATAAAATCTGGACTTACTCCAATAAACTCTAAATTAATCAAACCATTTAGAGTAAAAGAGTCACCTGTTCAAATGGAATGCACTGTCAATGATGTCATTTCATTAGGAGAGCAAGGCGGAGCAGGAAATTTAGTAATATGTGAAATCAAAATGTTACATATTAATGAAAATATACTAAATGATGCCGGTGCTATTGATCCCAACAAAATTGATTTAGTTGGTAGAATGGGAGGAAACTGGTATTGTCGTTCGTCTAAAGATGCCTTATTTGAAGTCGAAAAACCTTTAAGGAATTTAGGGATTGGTGTTGACAATATTCCTTCTGAAATTAGAAACAGTCATATACTTAGTGGCAACGACTTAGGAATGCTAGGAAATGTAGAATCTATTCCTAGTTTGGATGAAGTAGAAAAATACATGAAAGAAAATTTCTCCACGGAACAGATACAAGACTTTAGCATCAGAAATAAAGAAGCTGTACAAGAATTACATAGCTCTGCTAAAGAATTATTAAGTAAAAACCTCATTATTGAGGCATGGAAAATATTATTGATCGATAAATTAAATAGAAAATGAGTTTAGCAATTACAGGAAAATTAGTCAAAGCACTTGATGTTGAAAGTGGCACAAGTAAAGCAGGAAAAGAATGGAAAAAACAATCTTTTATTATTGACACTGGAGCACAGTATAATCCAGAGATATGTTTTAGTCTTTTTGGAGAGGATAAAATCGCAATGATAGAGGGAATTCAACCTGGAACAGAAATAGAAGTTTCGTTTAACCTCTCTTCAAGAGAATATAATGGCAAATATTATCATAATATTGATGCTTGGAGAATTAATAGAGCTGCTGCAACTGTAGTTGAAGACTCTTCAATTCCTCAAGCTCCTTTAGAAGCTTCTGACGCAGAGGAAGACGATCTGCCGTTCTAAAAATGACAGATCGGCTAATCCGTATTTTTAAATCTATTCTTCCTGCACCCTTTACTATTGCAGTTATATTGACCTTAGTCACTTTAGGGTTAGCCTATTTTATAAGCCCAAACAAGCAAACCCCTTTATCTCTTTTAAATTATTGGGAAAGAGGATTGTGGAATCCTCCGTTATTAGTTTTTGCTGTACAAATGATGCTTATGCTAGTACTTGGTCATGTTTTGGCACTCACTAAAACGGTAAGTAACTTTATAGACAAAGCTACTCAACTATGTAGCAATACATCTCAAGCTGCAGCATCGGTCACCTTATTAACTCTGCTGGTTAGTTTTTTCAACTGGGGCTTAGGCTTAATATTTGGAGCCATTTTCGCTAGAAAAGTTGGTGAATATGCTGCCAAAAATAATATCTCGTTAAACTATCCATTAATTGGCGCGGCCGGATATTCAGGTTTGATGGTTTGGCATGGAGGCATTTCGGGTTCAGCTCCAATTAAAATTGCTGAAAGAAATCATTTTTTAGAGGATAAAATGGGTGTTATTTCTCAATCTGAAACCATTTTTTCTAATATGAATATCAGCATCAGTCTTATTTTACTAATTGTCTTACCTTTTCTAATGTATATACTTGGTAAAAAAGGTAATTCTAAAATGATCCACTTAAATACAATACCCAAATCAAAGCATAAAAAAGAAGTTGAAGGTGCTGAACATTTAGATCATTCCAATTTATTAGCATATACTTTTGGAGGTATTATTATCTTCTATTGTTTATACAAGTCACTAATATTACCTGAACAATTATCTCTTTCCTTTATTACGCCAAACTTCATTAATTTATTTTTACTAGGCTTAGGAATAATTTTACATAATAACTTTAATAGCTTCTTAAAAGGTGTTAATCAAGCAATCGTTGGTGCAAGTGGCATTCTCATACAGTTTCCATTATATTTTGGTATTATGGGTATTATGAATAGTGCAGGATTAGTGAATGTGTTTTCTGATTTCTTTGTCAGCATATCTAACACCACAACATTTCCTATTTTTACTTTTATCAGTGCAGGAATAGTTAATATTTTTGTCCCTAGTGGAGGCGGTCAATGGGGAGTGCAAGGTCCCATAATAATTGATGCCGCAAGTCAATTAAATGTTCCATATTGGAAAGCTGTAATGGCACTTGCATATGGAGATCAAATAACAAATATGTTACAACCTTTTTGGGCACTTCCACTACTTGGTATTACAGGGTTAAAAGCTAAAGAGATTTTACCATATTGCTTGATAATGCTATTGATTGGAAGCTCAATTTTTATAATTGGACTTTTAATTTTCTAATTTCGAACATCAAGCGCATCTCTTAGAGAATTACCTACTAATACAAACGACAAAACTAAATACATAATTGCTAAACCTGGAAAAATTGCTAAATACGATTTACCCATAACTATGTAAGCGTAATTATCTTTTATCATTGTTCCCCAAGATGGCATTGGGGGTTGCGCACCAATTCCTAAAAAACTTAATCCTGCTTCAATTAGAATGGCAGAAGCGAAGTTAGCTGCTGAAATAACTATTACTGAAGCCATTACATTTGGCAAGATATGCCTAAATATTATTCTGAAATGTCCAAAGCCCAACGATTGAGCTGCCTCAACATATTTTTTCTCTCTAATACTTAATATTTCTCCTCTAACCATACGAGCTACTTCTACCCACATAGTTAGTCCTACTGCAACAAAAACTTGCCAAAAACCCTTACCTAACGCTAATGAAATAGCTATAACCATTAACAAAGTAGGAATTGACCAAACTACATTTACTAACCACATTATTACAGAATCCACTTTACCTCTAAAGTAGCCTGCCATTGCACCTAATGTTATTCCTATCAATAAAGAAATTATTACGGCAATAAAACCTACTGAAAGGCTTATTCTAGCGCCACACATGATACGACTAAGCAAGTCTCTTCCAAAAGAGTCTGTTCCTAAGAAATAAGTTCGTCGGACTATACTATAATTTTGGCTCTCCAACAATTGTTCATAATTTGATCCAAAGGTGGTATAGTATAATCTACCATTCACTTCATTAAAGTCAGAAATAGGTATTTCTTTATTAATATTTTGCTGACCAAATATCATTTTTTTAAAAAACCCAACTTTTTCTACATCATTTTTTGGCAATAAAATTAAATCAACTTCAAAACCTGGCTCCTGCTTAGAAAGCTCAATATGCATTTGATTAGCATATGGTGTAGAATCTGGAAAAATATGATAACCTAAAACACTAACTATTACAGCTAATACAATCGCGTAAAAAGCTATTACTCCTAGAATGTCTTTTTTAAATTTAGACCAAGCTATTTTAGATAAACTGTTCATCTTTGGTGTTTTCTTTCTTTCCATTCAAATGAACTAAATTGTGAACTCATAGACACCCAAACAATATAAATAGGATATATAAAAGCCACAAACCAATAGTAAGACAAGTATTTTTCATAAGAGAAAAATCTTGATAAGCTCTTTACAAAAAGATAGTCAACAATAATTTTGATAAAGAATATCACCAAAAATATATTTAATTTGGATGTAAATAAAAGTATTATTAGTATTATGTTCATAAGAAATACTAAAATACTTATCCACTTAGCAGTAATGTCTGAATAGTATGAACTTTTGGCGGCCCAACGTTTTCTTTGGTTAATAAAAGCTTTCAAGGTTGACTTTGGACTTGTATATACTATTGCTGATTTTTCTTTTACAAAAACAATATCCCCTTTTAATTGTTTAATATAATGCAATAAAAAAACATCGTCTCCTGATGCAATATGCGCTTTAGTTTCTGCAAATAAGGATTTTCTAAAAGCCATATTAGCTCCATTACACATAAATGCTTTATTTATTCCAATTGATCCTGCACCAGCTCCAATCAAACTAATAAACTCTATTGCTTGAAACTTATCAAACATTGTACTTAAATTAGTATATGATACTGGCCCAGAAACTAAATGAACACTATCATCGCAAAATGGAGCTAGCATTTGATTTAACCAGTTAGATGACAAACGACAATCTGCATCAGTAGTTAAAATAATGTCATTGTGAGCTAGATTTATACCACAGCTAATAGCTGCTTTTTTACCTTCATGCGTAGAACGTAAAACTTTTAATGGCATATCTGATTGGCTGAGTAATTCAAATGAATTATCACTTGAAAAATCATCTACTAAAATTAATTCCAAATATTCTAATGGATAGTCTAGATTGGATAAATCCTCTAGCAAAGAAGGTATATTTTCTTCTTCATTTCTAAAAGCTATTACAATAGACACATTTTGAATTACTCCGGTTTTATAAGACTTAAGATTACGCCAACCAATAGAAAATCGATAGATTTGATAAGAATAAATCAGAACAATGAAAATTGACAAAACCTCCATCATTTTCTGAAAAATTTAAGTTGATAAACAAATAAAACGCCTAATATAGCAGGAACAACCAAGTTAATAATCCACAAAGCAAATGAAGCTGTCAAAATACCAATAGTATTTGATGATATATAACCAAAGAAATAAATAGCTACTGATCCACGAACTCCAAGCTCTGTTAAAGCAATTGTTGGAATTATAGACATACTTAGAAAAGTTAACGCACTCATTGTCAAAGAGTGTAGAAGATTGATGTCAATATTAACAAACTTAATTAGTAAATAAAATTGAAAAGAATAAACTCCGTACCTAAGTATACTTAAAAATAAAACCTTTGAAATATCTTTAGTTGAAAATAAAGAAAATATAGTGGTATATGAATTATATTTTTTCAAAAATTTAAATTTAGAAAACAACGATGATATTTGTGAGATATTATACAATAAATAAATTAAGAGTGTTATGATAATAGCAGATAAAACTATTAAAATATAAAAGCCATAATCACTTTTTGTGAATATTAAATATGTGTATTTGGAACTAAAATAAACAAATGATAAAAATCCAAAGATTATAGTTATCACTAATTGAGTGATATTACCAAATATTGTTACTAAAACCGCTTTTACTCTATCGGCTTTTTGCAAACAAAATACCCGTCCACCAAACTCACCAACTCGATTTGGAGTAAAAAGCGAAACTGTAATTCCTAAAAACACTGCTTTAATTGCCAACCAAAAAGAGACTTTCTCCATCTTTGACACTAAAAACTGCCATTTAATAGCATCTATTGACCAATTAACAAGCATTAAAGAAAAAACAATTATTATATCAAAGTAATTACCCTCACTTAGAATTGATAAAAATTGTGTTTTTACCTCTAAATAACTATCATTTAAAAAAACTTTTTGATATAAAAACCAAAAGGCCAAGCAAACTATAATTACCTTTATAAAAACACTTATTTTTTTACTACTTTGCATAAGCAACAATAATACGAAATTGAAAAGTAAAACAGATAGAATTATTTTAGGTATTGACCCCGGAACAACTATTATGGGTTATGGAATTATTCACATAAAAGGCAATAAAATGGAAATGATGACAATGGGTGTGATACATTTATCTAAATTGAATGAACATGCAGATAAGCTAAAACGTATTTTTGAGAGAACACTTAAATTGATAGATGAATATCAAGCTGATGAAATGGCACTAGAAGCGCCTTTTTTTGGGAAAAATGTACAATCTATGCTCAAATTAGGAAGAGCTCAAGGTGTTGCAATGGCAGCAGGATTATACAGAAATATTCCAATTTTTGAATATGCTCCTAAAAAGATTAAAATGTCTATTACTGGAAAAGGCACATCCTCAAAAGAACAAGTTGCAGCGATGCTAAAAAGTCTATTAAGAATAAATGAAATGCCCAAGCATTTAGACGCATCCGATGGTCTAGCTGCAGCCGTATGTCATTATTTTCAGAATAAGAAAAATTTACATAATAAATCGTATTCAGGATGGAGCTCTTTTCTAAAAGATAATCCAGATAGATTAAGTTAAAATACCTTTGAAATATCTATAGCAATCTGATTCATTTCTTGTTTAGAAAAAGATAATTTAGGTTTTGAAAAATCGATATCATTTACCCCATTTATTGGTACAAGATGAATATGTGCATGTGGGACCTCTAATCCAATGACGGCTACTCCTATACGCTCACATGAGATAACTTTCTTTTGCGCTTGAGCTACTTTTTTGGCAAACAACCAAAGTCTTGAGTATGCATCACTTTCAATATCAAAGATATAATCTGTTTCTAGCTTAGGAATCACCAATGAATGACCTTTTGCTAATGGAAAAATATCAAGAAATGCTAAAAATTCATCATTTTCAGCTACTTTATAACAAGGAATTTCACCTGCGACTATTTTGGCAAAGATTGAAGGCATTAACGGCTTATATCCACAATTTCAAATTTCATTAAACCGTTAGGAACGTGGATTTCAGCAATATCTCCAACTTCTTTTCCTAACAAACCTTTAGCTATTGGTGAGCTTACAGAAATTTTCTTTGCTTTAAGATCTGCTTCGCTTTCTGGAACAATCTCATATGACATTGTTGCACCATTTTTTACATTTTTAATAGAAACCTTTGACATAATTAATACCTTAGATATATCAATTTGTGATTCATCTAATATTCTTGCTCTAGAAAATTCCGATTCCAACTTCGCTATCTTAGCTTCTAATAGTCCTTGGGCTTCTTTTGCAGCGTCATATTCTGCATTCTCTGAAAGATCACCTTTATCACGTGCTTCCGAAATTTGTTTAGCAACATTACGTCGTTCTGTTGTTTTTAGAAATTCAAGCTCACTTTTAAGCTTCTCCAACCCTTCTTCAGTATAATAGACAATTTCAGACATTTTTCAATGTATTAAAAAATTTAAAAGAGAAAACTATAACAGTCTTCTCTCTAAACCAAGTTACAAAATTTATTTTTATTTAAAGATCTATTCTAACACCTATTGTGTTTAATAATCCAAAATGGTCAGCACTACGTAAGGAATAATCTACTCCAAATGTTGTCTCACCACTTAACGGAAGTTCAACAGTAAAACCAGCGGACACACCAGTTAAATCTGTACTACCATCAGATAGTCCATCTTCGTAAATATAACCTCCTCTTAAAGAAACTAATTCCTTAAATGAATATTCTAATCCAAACCTAAATTGATCATTTTGAAAAGAATTTGAAGTAAATGTACCCGCGGTTGTTAAACGATGATTTGTTGGGAGTAATGGTAAATCATATGCTAGACCTATGTTTAATAAAGAAGGTAATTCAAAGGAATTTGTTCGTTGCTCTAAAGTCATTGTATATTCTCCATCAGGAGCATTACCTCTAAAAGATATACCATCGCCATTAAACACCATAGTAGGACCAACATTTTTTAGGGCAATACCAAATTTAATATGATCACTATCTCCTGTTATATATTGAATACCTGCGTCTAAGGCTATACCACTAGCGGTTACGTCAGAAGTACCTTCGATAATAGCCTTCATAACAAAACCACCATAAATACTATTAGAAAAAGCCTTTGAAAAGCCAACATTAAGATTCGTAGAAGATATACTGTAAGTTCCCAAGCCGCCATCAGGAAGTAATTCAGTAGTGATCGTTATATCTGCTAAAGACATAGAAGATATAGCGACAGCCAATACTGATGACTCACTCATACGTTGTGAAAACCCAAAAGAATTTATTGGTATATCTGCTATCCAAGAAGAGCGAGAGAATATTAGCTCTGTTTTATTTGTAAAAGCTAAACCTGCAACATTTCCATACAATGATTCTAAGCCTCTAACTGAAGCTATATTTGAACCACCCAAACCAGAAGACCTAGCCCAAGGATTAATCAATAATTGACTAGCTCCTGCAGAACCAACTCTATCTGGATTACCAGCAAAAAGGTTAGCTGTACAAATGCATGCTAAAAGCATAACCCAAAAGTATTTTAATGATCGTATCATCTTTAGTTACAATTAAATATTAAAAGGTGTCTAAGTCTATTGGACGTAAAACACCAAACCATTTTAAATTTCTTTCTTTACCTATACTAGGAACGCTTACATTAATAATGTATGCACCACTAGCAATAGGAATACCTTTTTGATTTTTTAAATCCCAATCGATGGATGCTCCTTGGCTATCTTTATTAAGTTGTCTAATTAAAGATCCATTAACAGTATAAATAGAAATTACACACTCATCTGGAAGATTAGTAATTCTTACTCTAGTATCTAATTGACCGCCGTTTTCGACACCTTCATAAGTAGAATATGCATAATAAGGATTTGGTACAACATTAATTAAATCCATTACGGAATCTACTTGACTTTCTTCAGTCATTATGGTAGGTGCTATTCCTTCTGTAGAGAACCTATAGTTTGGATAATTAACTTTCTTATAATTAACCGTCATTGACACAGGAGAGCTTTGTGATCCTCCACTAACATTATCAACATAATATACATCACCTAAACTGTTAGCTTGTCTCCAATTATCATTAATCTTAACAGAATCTGAAGCTGAGATAGATGTAATTTCATAAGCATATAACCTATCGTAGTTAGTGAGAAATTCTTTTATTGAAGTTGGTGTAGTTGTAATAGTTATATCATCAGAATACTCAGTATCATCTAACTCAATCATCTCTCTATATTCTCTTGATACGTCAATATTAATAGTGACATCTGATGAAAGTAAATCATATCCTTCTTTCAACAATGGAACAGATGTCCACATCATCTCTCTAAAGAAAGATAATTTAGTACTTGGTGATGCTAAATCTAATTTTGCCTGAGCGCATTCATCATATCTAGATGAATGAACATAAATAAAGTGTTTACCGCCAAGATAATAACTTCCATTTGCCCATGTTGGAATTTGTGTCTGAATTCTTGTTGATGGATTCCATAGCATATCATCACCATTATCAGAGCTTAGCCATGAGTCTTCTGCAAACATTATATTTAATCTTTCACCTGTTTCCTTGTTTATTGCGTATCCTGGAAACCAGCCCATTCCATTTCCGGTACCATCAGGATTACCATCTTTATCAACAGACTCGTCTGATCGTAAATCTAATTTTGCAGTGCCACCTTTAGCAAATACAGGATTGTCCTGGGACTCTAGCACTACGCATCTTGACCACAAAGATTTATCATCAGTTATAACTACTTTAATACTTTGTAAATTTCTCATTCTATTGCCTAGTTGAGATTGAGGCAATGTATAAGTTGTACTACTAAAATTGGTATTTATCGAATAACCAGGTCCATCTAAATATGGAGACACTAATCTAAAGGGTGCCCAAGTTCCATTAACAACATCTTCAAATACACCATCAGGATCACCATCAATATCATTAAAAACTGCGTTTGCTGCAGAAATATAAGAGCCAGCGTGTATCCAGTTTCTACCCCACAAATAAGTATTTGTAACAGAAGTTTCTCCGTCTTCTTCATCAACATCTCTAACACCACCTAACCAAGGATTATACTCATTTTCAAATTCAATTGATGAAGAAATCAAACGATTACTTTCATCAAAATTAGCTGAGTTGCTTACGTAATCCCAAGCAGGAGGATTTTCTTGATTGACTTCAACAGCAAATCCATACTCACTGAATAATTGCTGATTTCCGCTACCAATAGATGCATCAGCAACAATACTTTGGTTAGTGTTTAGATTTACTAGTTCCCATTTACTTACTGTCTGATCTAAAACAATATGTCTTGGATCTGAGGATGAAGCATTATATACCTCACCATACATTTTTAAAGCAAATTCTGATTGAGTAAGTTTTCTTGGATCAATAACTTGAACATCTATTGGACCAAAATTAGCTTGATAAACAGGTTCTTCCGAATTATGATTAACAGATGTTAAAATATCAATTTCAGTTTGATCTGTAAGCGCAAGCTCAAATCCACCATTCCCAGCACCTGATACTTTCTTAATTTCAACACCGTCCCCTACCTCGGCATTTAATTTTGTTGTAAATGGTTTATGAGGAATTCCTGTATATACTTTAATATTTTTACGACCAGCTTTATAGGGCTTTTGTTGACCATCAAGTTTATCCGGATTTGTTGAATCATATTCCTTGTACTTGTTATAACCATAAGCTACAGACATAAAATAATATGATTGATTATTAACTAACTTTTTATTCTCTAAAGCAAATTGATCTTCAGTAATAGAAATTGAATGTTGAATCCCCTGATTAGAAGCTTCTACTTCTAAAGTAGGCACATTTGCTCCAATAGACACATCAAAATTATAATTAATCAAATTCACAACTGTATCTTCAATATCACATTGATAAACCAAACGGGCTAAATCAGGATTATCTAAATCAGTAACACTAACAGCAACAGATGCTAATTGATACAACTGATAACCTTGAAATCTGAAATATGGATCCCAATTCTGACCTGGGGGAGAAATTATCAATGGGTCAAACTCAATATATTGTTCTAAAAAGTTATTAGATGTTGGTCCATTAGATAAATTGAGAACAAGTTCTTGATCTAGTTCAACTATCGATACATCTGGTGCATCAGGACCATTAAGTACTTGAAAACAGTTATCAAATAAAGCTTGAGCTTTATCATCAGCTAAACGAATTAATTCAACAGAAGCAAGATTATCGCCAGCGGTTGCCCTTGCCCATACTACACCAGTCGTAATTCTGTTTACTGCTCCGGGCTCTAAAGTAAAAGGACCTGCAGACTGAACGAAACGTCTGTCGGCAGGATCATTACCTGAATTTTTCTCAGTCCACCCTTCAGGCTCTTCCCAATCCGCGGTAGTTATCAATCCATCTGTACCCCAGCCATAAGGATCTGTATCTCCGGGGAACATAAACTTAGCAGGGGTGGAACCTCCACGACCAGTACCACCATATGTGATTTCCAAACCATCTTTCCACTTACCTACTAGATAGTTATAAATATGCTGTCCATTTTCAGGGTTTCCTGTGACAGTAAAATCATTATTATAATATACAAATCGTGACATAATTGATTGCTCTCCAGGCTCATCAATTATACTGTCTCTATCATTATCAATTCCATCATCTATATCTGCAAGAGGACCTTGAAAAAAGTCTACACCAATTGCTGGTGGAGTTGTACCATAACCAGTAGCACCCTCATCATTATCGTCACCATTATAACAATATCCAAATCCGCGAGCTACATCACAACCTACGTAATCATCATCATATTTTCCTAAATCAGGATCAACCCACTGTCCAAAATATGCATCGTTTAATTGAATAGTAGCTTTATTAATGATTTTATAATTATAGAAAGTCATATTATTAATCTCATCATTCGTTGCAAAAGCAAAAGCTTGAGCACGTATTTCTAAACCAATTGGATCAGCACCAGTTTCAGAATGAATATTGCCTTTGTCATTAAAAATCCAATATAATGTTTGATCGCCATATATTAGATCATCTTCGTTACAATCTAAATTTCCATCGATATCATATCTAGGATAATCACCATCTGCAGGATTATATTCACCATCGTCATTATTATCGTAGTAAGGAGCCAAAAATTGATAATCTCCGTCTATACCATTACCAGGCCAATTTGCTATACTCAAAGGAATTGTATAATCAGGATATGCTGAATTATCATTGTACCAAGCAATAAATTCATCTACTTCTTGACGTGTTATAGCAAAATGTTTATCATAATCCTCACATGTTTGAGAACTAATATCACCATTTTCATCCAAAGGACCAGTCCAAAAGTCATTACCTGTTTGACGATATGTCATTGCAGCAGCTTTTAATTGCTCTCCGGCATCAATACCTGCTATCCAAAGTGCACCTGCAAACATAGAATGCTTATTGCTATTTTTTGGAATTTCATATCTGGCATCACTCAAGTTCCACCACATATCGCCACCACCCATTATGGTAGTTCTAACATTATTAATATTTAAATCTGTCATAGCCTGAGAAGGCGTACAATCAGCTGCTACTCTTGCTAAGCTTGATTGCGAGTTAGAACTATATGTTACAACATTTTCTTTTGCAATTAATGAAAATGAAGATATGCTGGCTAAAATGACTAATACTATTTTGTTCATGTCTATACTATTTATCTTAGACTAAAAGTTAATTTCAATTCCTAAACGAGCCATTCTAGGCAAGTTATAATTTGATGGATTATTAATCTTCATCATATACATATCTCTAAATGATTGTGGATCATTTTGAGCGTTAATATCTGTTTGAGCGGATGCATCTGATAGATAACCATCATCATCAGGATTTCCAGTTGCACGATAAACTGATCTAACATTTTTAGTATTTAATAAGTTTTGCACTTGTAAATAAATATTAAATCCTAATTTTCTTTTATTATCTAATTGACCAACATCCAATGTGAATTTCTTATTAACTTTTGTATTGATTCTTACCGTCCAAGGGTTACGAGATCCGTTCAAACTTCCTTCTAATGTTGAACGTTGATTAATTCCAAATGCACCATCTTGGGTTATATTTGATTGTCTTGAGTATGGTGTACCTGAACCGGCAATTACAATAAAGTTTGCGCCTGTATTAGCAAATATTTGTTTGTTGAACCATACCGGACCATTATAGTCCTTTCCACTATCAAACCTGTAGTCCATGCTTAAGTTAAAAGCATGTCGCTGATCATAACTTAGTGGAATTGTTGTTCTTAAATTGGGTTGGCCAGTATTAACTAAACTATATCCTGAAGTGGCGGAAGATCCTGTACCATTAGCAAATTGTAATGTGTAGTTTGCCGACATAGAAACATTTCCACTTCTTCTAAGTTCATACAAAGCAGAAAAACCTTTTACAGTACTAAAATCAATATTTCCATATGTAAGGTAGGAAACAGGATAAGAGTAATTTGTCTTAACAACCTGAATCATGTCTCTTAATTCCCTGTAAAATGCAGAAAGTGTTAGAGATGAATTTAAATTTAATGTTTGAGCGAAACCTAATTCAAAATCAACAGTTTTCTCAGATTTTAAATTAGGATTATTAACAAATGCGTTAACAGTCTCTTCTAAGTATAAATAACTAATCGGATTTAATCTATTTCCTGTAGGTGGTCTTTGTGTCAAAACATCGTAATGAGCAAAGAATTGTGCCTCATCTGAAATAGGAAAAGAGAAAGATATTCTTGGAGAAAAATCTGTTTGAGGCTCATAATCTTTGAACACCGGAATACTATCCTCTGAATTTACTAAATATGGTGTGATCTGCCCAGTAGTTGAAGCTTGGGCTAATACTTTAGGATCATTAATAGCTTCTCCATTTTGGTCAAACCAATCTTGGCCATTTCTATATCCAACTACCTCAGTAGGATTATCTAAATCGTTAACATAAACTACATAGTCATCTCCAATACCTACAGGTCTAACATAATCACCACCTAAAAGATCTACATTAGAATTTGCTGTATATGTGCTATATAAACAATATTCATCGGCTAATACAGATTGATTAGCATCATATCTATCTACACGTAACCCAATACTAAAAATTAAATCGTCAAAAGCAAACTTATCTTGAATATATCCCGCAGTATATATAGGTTCAAAAGCACCTATATTTCTAGAATAATCATTGTTGTCATTTCTTTCAGAAAAGAAATCATCAATGGATGCAGCTGAATTTAGTTCATCACCTTTATAATCATATCCATAATAAGAAATCAATCCATTTTCGTTAAGTTCATCTGCACTAAACATATCAATGGACAATTGATTAGGATCAAAGGAATCGATATCAATAAACTCGTCATCAGATAAGTTAAACTTTTCTCTAAGGTTAGCATCAAATCTAGATTGTGCATCTATATTAACTAATCTATCGTAATAAACCTCGTCATAAGTTCCTAATGGGTTAAATTGAGGATTAGCTAAATCTAATTCTAAAATATGGAAATTTGTAAGTTGTCTTGCTAAACCCCAAAGAGAGTTTGGAGCAACGAACCAGCTTCTATCTGTTCTTTTCTCATATTCGAAACCAAATTGTATAGCGTGATCTTTAATGTCAGCAGATCCATTTGCACGAACAGAAAATTGCTCTAATTGTTGCTTTCCATAAGACCCATACTGATCGCCATAATTGTAATATAAAGAATAAACATTTCTAGGTCCTTGACCATTTAAAAGTCCTAATTCTCCTAAATCATTTGCAGTTCTAATAACACCTCTATTACCGCTTCCACCAAAGGACAAACTTTGCAATTCATTTTCCCTGAACATATCATAATACTGTTGAGTATACGCAGCTAAATCAGGATTAGAAGAATTACTTCCATCAAAAGTCATTAATGTATCTATAAATCCTCGATGTATAAAACCACTCACTCCACTTGCAGTATCCTCTCCGAAGGTAAAAAATCTATCCTTATATGTATTGAACTTTCCAACGTGGCCATATCTAAATAAATCTTTACCGTGGTTGGGATTTCTTCTTTCAAAATCATTTTTTGTGTAGTCTACAGTAATGTTATAGTATGCATTTTTAATATTTGAAGCAGACTCTTCGTCGCCTTCTTGAGCTCCAAAACGCTGAGTAAATCTTGCATATGTTCTCCAAGTATTTCTTTCCTCTTCCGAATTATTGTGCCAATTAAGCAAAGAATAAGTATAAACAAAGGGGTGATCTACAGAATGACTTACCGCACCGCCTAATGTTAAATTAGTTTTTAGTGTTGGCTTAAAATCTAACTTTCCTGAAAGATTGAACCCGCTAGAGTTTGTATTCATCTTGGCTTGAACATTTTCGAAATCATCTGCTCTTAAAAAAGTTGCATTACTTAATAACCCAATAGAAGAAGATTGTTGATTAGGAACAGCAACAAATAAATTATTTTTCAAATCATCTAAACGATTGTCTTTAATTTTCCAAACACCTACAGCTGAGGGACTATTATCATCAATGTTTCTAAATTCACCAGCTAGAAAATAACCTAAAATAGCTCTACCCTTAGATCCATCTGACTTAATTTCTTTATAAATAGGTCCCGATAAACCAAAACCAAGTAGGCCATAATTATAATCATCAAACATATGGGATGCAACTACTTCTGCACCTCCAAACAATTGATTAGATGGCCCCTTTGATGTTACACTTATAATACCACCAGTTGCGTCTCCATACATAGCAGATAGGCCACTAGACATAACAGTAATTTGTTCAATTGCACTTTGAGGTAAAGCTAGACTTCCTCTTACCTTAACACCGTCAACATAATAATCTGTAGCTTCAGATCTAGAACCCCTAACATTGACAGATGATCCTTCATCAGACTGGTATACTCCTGCTGCTGTTGCTGCTACAGAAGTTACACTTCTAGTGGGCATAGAACGTATTTCCTCACTAGTCACTGTTTTGCCGCCTAAATTATCAGGATCTAGTAAAGGTTTTTCATCTTTAATTACAACTTCTTCAATATCAATACCCTCTGATAATTGAACATCTCTAAATGTTATTTTATTTGAAGAAACCACGATACCTTCTAAAGTTACTTGTCCGTATCCAACAAATGATACGATTAAGTCATATGTGCCCGGATCTAATGGTTTAATTGTATAATTTCCATCAAAGTCAGTTGTGACACCAGCAATTTGATTACCATTTCTTTTAGCAACGACATTAGCAAATGGGACGGTTTCACCGGTATTTTTGTCTGTAATTTTTCCTTCTAAAGAACCCGATTGAGCAAATACAGATGAGCTAATCAAAATTAAGCTTATCAGAAGCAAGTATAATTTATTGAACATAGTTTTATAAAATTCTATTCATATTCTGCTTTACAAAAGTTTGTAAATATAGAAATTAAATGAAGATTATCTCAATGATAAGTTAAAAAATTTGTAGAATTACAAAATGAAATAAAAGCCGCTAAGTATGTGTAAATATTTTATTATTTTTTCAATAATTTTTATTGCTTTTTCCTGTGGAGATGAAACTAATCAAATACCAAACGTTCCTGTCAACTTTAGCATTCAAGCATCTGAACTTGGAGGGGTAGGAAGCGCAATATATACCCAAGATATTTATGGTGTTAGAGGCATAATCATTTATCATAAAAATAACAATGAGTATATAGCATTTGAAAGAACATGTACGTTTAGACCTACAAATGATTGCTCCGTAGTTCAATTAAACGACGAACTAAATCCAAGTTTTATGCTAGATAGCTGTTGTGAATCAAGCTTCTTACTAGACGATGGAACACCTTTTAGCGGACCTGCTCTTTTGCCACTTAAACAGTACAGCACTAGTTATGATGGCACATACATATACATTACAAATTAATTGAGTAAAAATCGCTTAATTATATCCTGTTCATTATTGGAGTTTAATTTTAATAAGTACGCGCCTTTTTCTAATTTGTCTAAATTCAATCGAAGGGTATTTTCCAATACTTGCACATTAATTAATTTACGACCTTGCATATCATAAATCTCTAAGTAACTGTAGGAATCTAGATCGCCACCAATAAAAACATCTATAAAATTAGTTGCAGGATTCGGAAAAATTGAAAGTTCAACATCAATTAAATCAGCAATATTAGTTGTGCTGAAAAAAATCTCATTCGAATTATATTTACAGCCCCATTGATCAACTAAAACCAAACTATAACTACCTTCTTGATCTGCAATTAATAAATGTGAACTTTGATCTAAAATTTGTTCTCCATCTAAAAACCACTGATACTCAAAGATTGAAGACTCCAAAAAACTAATGGTATCGAAACTTAAAACTAACTCTGGCGTAAAATCATCACAAACAACGATAGTTTGATCTTCTGAAGCAGCAGAGCAACCATATTCATTAGTTGACAACAAATAATAATAGCCTGAATTTTCCGGAACATATGAAATATTGTTAGCATTTGGTATAGGACTTTGAACATAATACCATTGATAATTCACATTCGAAGAATCTGAATCTAATGTCAAAGTAATATTTTCTTCATCAAATGAAAAACTAGGTTGAATTGGCGAGTCATATACATAGATTGTGTCAATAACGTCAGCAAACGGCAATGGTTGAATTTCTAAAATTGTATACTCAACAACTAAATCACCATTTGTTACAGTTGAAGAACTTGAATAGCCGTTAAAACTAACTGAACCCAAATTATCATCAGATGTAAACGGACCATCTTGATCCCAGACCTGAATAGAATAATTTTGATTTGCTAGAGGAATATTATCTAATTCCCATGAAACTGGAAAAGAATTATCAACTTGAATACTAGACGAATAAATTTGATTACCATTCTCATCAAATAAATAAAAATATGGATCAGGATCTGTAAAAATATCTTCAGCATCTTGTCCCCATCCTGATGCATTACTAACTTGTACTGAGGTCAAAAAGTATAGAGATTCAGATGAATTGTGTGCTGTATAATGCACCTCATAAACACCTGCTTCTGTAAATAGCTGAGATGTTGGATTTTCTAAGTTAGAAACATTTCCATTACCAAAGTCCCATGAGTACACAGCTAAATTTGGATTATTATTAATGAAATCAACGGTTAATGGAGCACATCCAGAAAAGTTAGTCATTGCAAATCCACTATTTGCGGAAATATTTGGCAATATAGTTAATGGAAGACTAAAGCTAATTTCTTCAGGTCCAACCACCCAAGAAAGCTCATGAGTTGCTACAACAGTGACATCAACATTAAAATCACCATACTCTAATGGTATACCGTAAAGATTTACGCAACCATACTGAGTGATAGTTGGATTATAATGACAATTATCAAATGAATTATTGCACTCCCAAGATAATCCAATTGGTAAAGATATCGATGTAATATGATAATCTTCAAAAACAATTAAATTTTCGCCAAAACCTTCGATTTCAACAATTGTATCTAAGGGAAGTACAAAAGTCAAATCTTGATTATAGTTTTGATTTACATATCCAGTAGCTAGAGTATCAGGTGATAAACCATAATTAGCTGATACAGGCACAAAGTTTTCATCAGGAACACATTGTCCATTTAAATCTAAACTAATTAATAAAATAAAAAGAAAAATTAAATTAAATTTATACATATCATAATCTTGTTAGCTAACAAGATTATGATATATTTTTATAATTTGCAAGTTTAATACCTATAATAATTTGGTTTATATGGTCCTTTAATTGGAACTCCAATATAGTCAGCTTGATCTTTCGTAAGATTATCAAGCTCCACACCTATCTTTGATAAGTGAAGTCGAGCAACTTTTTCATCCAAATGCTTAGGCAATGTATAAACTTTTTTCTCGTATTTATCTATATGATTCCAAAGTTCTATTTGCGCAATAACCTGATTTGTGAATGAAGCAGACATTACAAATGAGGGGTGTCCTGTTGCGCAACCTAAATTGATTAAACGACCTTCAGCTAATAAAATTACATCATGATTATCGACAGTATACTTATCTACTTGGGGCTTGATAGTGTCCTTAGTGTGTCCAAAATTATCATTTAGCCATGCAACATCAATTTCATTATCAAAGTGACCAATATTACATACAATTGCTTTATCCTTCATTAACTTAAAATGTTCTGCTTTAACAACATCTTTATTTCCGGTAGCTGTAACAATAATATCTGACTCTGGAACAGCATCAAGCATTTTCTTAACTTCAAAACCTTCCATTGCGGCCTGTAGAGCGCAAATAGGATCTATTTCTGAAACTATAACTCTTGCACCTGCACCTCTTAAAGATTCTGCTGAACCTTTACCAACATCACCAAATCCGGCAACAACAGCAACTTTTCCTGCAATCATCACATCAGTTGCTCTGCGAATACCATCTACAAGTGACTCTCTACAACCGTACTTATTATCAAATTTAGACTTTGTCACAGAGTCATTAATGTTTATAGCTGGAGTGTATAAAGTACCATTCCTTTGCCTATCAAATAATCTAAGTACTCCAGTAGTTGTTTCTTCTGAAAGGCCATTAATGCCATCTGCTAACTCAGGAAATTTATCAAATACCATATTAGTTAGATCACCACCATCATCAAGGATCATATTCAAAGGTTTTTTATCTTTAAATGCAAATAAAGTCTGCTCTATACACCAATCAAATTCATCTTCATTCATTCCTTTCCAAGCAAACACAGGAATTTTAGCAGCTGCGATAGCTGCGGCAGCATGGTCTTGAGTAGAAAAAATATTACATGAAGACCAACTAACTTCAGCTCCTAATTCAATCAAAGTTTCTATTAAAACTGCGGTTTGTATAGTCATATGTAAACAACCAGCAATTCGAGCACCTTTGAGTGGTTTTTGTTTACTAAATTCGTCCCTTAACGACATCAATCCTGGCATTTCTGCTTCTGCTAATTTAATTTCTTTTCTACCCCAATCAGCTAGAGTAATATCTTTGACTTTATATGCTAAATTTTCCACTTTTGTGTTCATTTGATAAATTTTAGGGTACAAAAATACAAAATTAACTCCTTATTTTAAGCTATATTGCTGGTCCAATGTCAGATTTTTTATTTCAAAAAAAAACAAAAAAATTTCAATTGGTTATTGAATCTATTGATACATTATGTAAGATTGAAAAATCATCGTTAAAAAATTCAATAAAAAATAAACGAAAAAAAGAAATAAAAGCAAAGGAAAAACTAATTAAAAAACTTTTTCCTGATGAGCAATTATCATATAGTAAATTTGGAGCTCCTCAGCTATCAAATGGCAATGCAATATCTTTATCCCACTCAAAAGAATTATTTGCAGTAATTACAGCAGAAAAAGTTGCCTCGGTAGATATTGAACCTATTGATAAAAAAGCATTTCGCCTCAAAAATAAATTTCTTGATAATGTAGAATTAAATTTCATAAAACATCACGAAACAGCAACCTTATTATGGTGCGCAAAAGAATGTTTATATAAACTTCATCAAAGAGGAAATATTAATTTTAAACAAGACTTAAAAATTTGTCAACTTTCAAATAATCACATAGAATGTTCATTGCTAAATAAAACATACTTTTTAAAATATAAAAAAATTAATAAACATTGGCTAGTGTATTATTTTGATTAGTTACATTTGCAGGAATGGATATTTATAATTTAATAACCTCCAATAAAAAAAATGGCCAAAAATTATTTGCTGTTTTAGTCGATCCAGACAAACAAAACACAAATCAATTAAATAAACTTATCGACAAGGCTGTAAAATCTAAAGTTGATTTAATTTTTGTTGGCGGTAGCTTGTTAACAAATGGAAGCTTCGCAGCCTGCATAACTAAAATTAAATCTTCGTGCTCCATTCCAGTAGTAATATTTCCAGGTAATTCTATGCAGATAAATAAAGACGCAGATGGAATTTTATTTTTGTCTTTAATTTCTGGTAGAAACGCTGATATGTTAATTGGTAATCAAGTTATTTCTGCTCCTATTCTTAAAAACTCCAATTTAGAAATTTTGCCAACAGGCTACATACTCATAGATAGCGGAAAACCTACAACCGTTTCATACATGAGCAATACAACACCCATTCCTCACGACAAAAAAGATGTTGCCCTTTGCACAGCAATGGCAGGAGAAATGTTAGGGCTAAAACTAATTTTTATGGATGGAGGAAGTGGAGCCACTAATCCAATTTCAGAATCAATGATTAATTTAGTCAGTAAAGGAATAAATATACCACTAATTATAGGAGGAGGTATTAATAGTGTAGAAAAAGCTTTAGCCAATTGCAAAGCAGGTGCAGACATAATAGTAGTTGGCAATAGTATAGAAAATAATCCAATTTTGTTAGAAGAAATTGCAGAGTCAATTCGAGAATTTAATAAGACTCAAAAAAATGAAAAAAGTAGTAGTTATAGGTCCTGAATGTACCGGAAAAAGTACACTTACCGAAGCCTTAGCTCTACACTTTAATTGTCCTTATCTTAAAGAATACGCTAGAGAGCACATTGCTCAACTATCTGGACCATATTCTCCAAAAGACATATTAGAAATTGCTAAAAGACAAATTGAGATAGAAAAAACCATACCCACAAATAGTCCATATGTTTTTTTGGATACCGACCTAATTGTATGTAAGGTATGGAGCGAATTTAAATACGGTATATGCGACCCTTGGATTTTGGAACAAATACAAGCTAGACATTACGACTACTATTTGTTGTGTGATGTTGACCTTCTTTGGAACAACGATGGTATGAGAGAACACCCCAATCAAAGAAAAGAACTATTAGCGATCTATGAAAAGGAATTGAAAGCTTTAAACAAACCATATACCTTGATTTCTGGAAAAAATAGAACTCAAATGGCTATTGATACAGTTAAACGATATGCTTAGTATAAGCTAATAAACATAATGTCCGCATAGCTAATTTATCAGAAGTTTCTTTGAAATAAATATGTTGATATTAATAAAGAAAAAATTATTTTTGTGTTGTCTTTACGGGGTGCCTTACAAAGGCTGAGATTATACCCATCGAACCTGCCAAGGTAATTCTTGGAAGGGAAGGGAGTTTTACATAATTATCCACCAGCAACTCCGTGCTAGTGATAG
>MDSW01029104.1_pt1 | contig 22023 bp, 21 predicted proteins | sample 811171 | NCBI WGS metagenome assembly MDSW01 (sample SAMN05326641, study PRJNA326480) | marine metagenome | isolation source: seawater | place: Atlantic Ocean: North West | collected 2012 | reverse complement strand
TTGTTTGATTGATACCCTGTTATTAAGCTATTAAATAACATAATTTTCAAAATTCTCCATAATCTTGTAATATTTTTTAGAGAGTTGCAAAACTCCGGGATTATTTTTAGCTCACTATTATCCCGAAGGTCTATCAATCTAGAATCAGAATAAAAAACTTTTTATTATTTTTTTCTTCCATAAAATAGACCCTTTTAAGTAGGTTGTTTAGAAGATTAATGAATACATACTAACCTAAAAACATTTAAGAAAAAGTTTCTAACTTGATAAAATCATATACATGCTTAATGTAGCCAACTCATTAAAAGATTATGGTGGTAATTATTTTTCTATTATGGCACAGAAAATGACCGTAATATATTTTATAATATGTTCTTGTTCGTCCTTACCAAATCCATCTGCAGATAAAAATAATGCATTTAAAAATGACTTGAATGCCCGCCAGAATAAATTTACTAGCTTACCACCAACTAAAACATTGAGACCTGACTTAATCAGAGAAACTATTTTTTCTCGAGGCTATTTGACCGGCTATGATATATGGGAATATTTACGAGAAAAACCTGATCAAAATGATATTATAGAGACCTTCGGGTTACCTGATTCAGTCTGGCTCGATGATAGAAAAAGCACAAAATTTTTATATTATTTTATATCGGAAATGCAAGATTATAATACAATTGAAATCAGTACCCAGTCAGATAGTGTGTCTGGCTTTGAATGGGATTAGATTAATTTATTCGTTCATAAAAATCATTTAAATATTAATATGAGATAAATAAAATTGACTTTTTTATTATGAACCTATCGTTAAATGGAAAAATTGCTGTGGTTTGTGGTAGCACCTCAGGAATTGGAAAGGCTACTTCTCTAATTCTTGCAAAGCGCGGAGCAACGATTATTTTAGTTGCAAGAAATAAAAATAAATTAGATAAGGTAAGATCAGAATTATCTACAGAATACTGTCAAAAACATGAAATAATATGCGCAGATTTCAATTATCCTGATAGGTTTGATTTAATTATTGAGGATTTTTTTAGATCCTTTGATAAAAAAATTGATATTTTGATTAATAACTCAGGCGGACCACCAGGCGGAGCGATCATTGATGCTCAAGAAAATGAATTTCGCCTTGCTTTTGAAAGACTTCTTATTTGCAATCAAATTATAACGAAGAAAATTGTGCCGATTATGATTTCAATGAAGAAAGGGAAAATAATAAATATCATTTCAATGTCAGTTCGACAAGTTGTTAAGGGACTCGGGGTGTCAAACACAATAAGGGGTAGTGTTGCACAATGGGCTAGAACTCTCGCCCTGGAGCTCGGTGAATTTGGAATTACAGTGAACAATGTCCTTCCAGGATATACAAAAACTAGAAGATTACAAGAACTTGCTACAAATAAAGCAAAAGTTCTAAACATTACCAAAAAAGAAGTTTTTGAGCAATGGGCAATGAATACATCATTAAGACGGTTAGGACAACCTAACGAAATTGGAAACGTGATTGCATTTCTTTCATCAGAGGCATCCGATTATATCAATGGATTTGATTTTTGTGTAGATGGTGGTTGGGTTGGGAAATGATCTGCCAGTTTAATCAAAATGATTTAGTATTTAATACTGAACATGGTAAATATTAATCAGAGCTGAGCATTTTTTAAAAGTTTCAAATTGGGATGAAATGGGAAATATATCCTATCGATATGAAATAAAATAAATAAAAATGCATTGTTAAGAATTTTTAAAACAGTCTGTAAGAACACAATTAATTAATAAATTTGAAGTAATGAATCAGCAGAAATTACAATTGGATAAGCTAGAAAAATTCCGTGAGGAAACTCTTTTTAAGAATTTAAACTATTCATCTCAGGAATTTATAATTAACTGTGGAGAGAAATATTTATTAACATTTCAAGAGCTAAGGAAGGTTACTGAAATTGCAGTAGATTTCTCCATGTGGGGAGTAAGTCCAATTGAGGATGTCTGGAATAGTTTTGATAATGATAAAAAAGAAAAAGATTCCTCAGCTAAAATAAAACTTTTAAAAAAGATAAATGAATACTGGGAAACAATCAAGTCTGAACCAACTGATTATAATCAACCTGCATCAAAGGTAAAAAGTATAGGTCGGAAGGTAAAAGATAATCTCAAAAACAATGATGTTTTCGGTATGTGCCCTGTTGCATCAGAGAAAACTGTGTGTTGTAATTTAATGACAATAGATGCCATACAAGGTTGTACTCTGGGTTGCAGTTATTGTAGTATCCAAACATTCTATTCTGATGGTAAAGTCGCTGTTGAAACTAATCTGGCAGATAAGTTAAATGAATTGGAACTAGATCCTAAAAAAAATTACCACATAGGGTCTGGGCAATCATCTGATTCTCTTGCTCTTGGAAACCGTGCGGGGGTGTTAGATGCTCAGGTCTCTTTTGCTAGAAAAAATCCTAATGTTATACTTGAATTCAAAACAAAATCTAAACAAATAGAATATTTTCTCGAAAGTGATATCCCATCCAATATTTTTATTTCTTGGTCACTAAATCCACAAAAAATTATTGACCGTGAGGAACATTTTACTGCCTCTCTTAATATGCGGCTGGAATCAGCGAGAAAAGTTGCAAACAAAGGGATCCTTGTAGCATTCCACTTTCACCCAATTGTTTATTATGATGGATGGGAAAAAGATTATCTAAATGTGATAAATAAAGTAATGGAAATGTTTTCTCCCAATGAAGTGGGAATGATATCTTTGGGAACATTGACCTTTATAAAGCCTGCAATAAAAAATCTTCGTAAACTCGGCATAAAAAGTAAAGTGCTGCAGATGCCCATGAGTGATGCATCAGGAAAATATTCATACCCATTCAGGATTAAAAAGAAAATTTTTGATTATGTTTATTCGAATTTTGGTTTATGGCATGAAAAAGTTTTCTTTTATTTTTGTATGGAGGAGAAAAAGCTCTGGCAGTCAGTGATGGGGAAATGTTATGAAACCAATGAAGATTTTGAAAATAGCTTGTTCAATAGTCTTAAAAAAAAACTAATGCGCATCAATTACCTCAATAAAGATTGAATATTTTTGAAAATGATTTCAGGATTAAAATTAGCACCATCAATATTATCAGCTGATTTCTCAAATTTAGAAAAAGCGCTTTCAAAATGTAATGATGGAGGGGCTGATTGGTTACATGTAGATGTAATGGATAATCAGTTTGTGCCAAATCTAACTATGGGGCCACCTATTGTAAAATCAATAAGAACAATTACAGAAAAATTCATCGATGTCCACTTAATGACGATAGAACCTGAAAGATTAGTAGAGCAATTTGCAAGAGCGGGAGCGGATAATATTACTTTTCACATAGAGACTGTTCAAAACCCAGATCAGATACTTAGTTTAATCAAATCGGCAGGATGCTCAGCAGGGGTTTCTTTAAAACCAAATACTAGAATTGATGTAATATTACCTTTTCTAGAAAAAGTTGATGTTGTGTTATTGATGAGTGTCGAACCAGGCTTTGGAGGTCAACAATATATTTCAGAATCTACTAATCGAATAAAAAAAATAAAGTCTTATTTAAATGACAATTGCTTGGAGCGGGTTTTAATTGAAGTGGATGGTGGAATTAAACTGGGTAATGTCCATGAGGTAATTGAGGCAGGAGCAGATATTATTGTTTCAGGATCCGAAATTTTTAAATCTTCAGACCCTGTATCAATAATAAAAAAGTTTTATAGAATATTTAATAACCATAAATAGTAATATAGAGTATTGATTTTTTAAAATTATTCAGTCGTTTTAAAAAATTTTTCTTTAGCAGTTATAATGATTAAAAATAAAGGTTGTAAATGAAATGAAAAATTTTTCTGATTGCAATAATGATGAAAAGAATCAATACGCAATATCTGTGATGAAAGGCTTAGTCATGGATGCAACTAGGAGAGCCAATAGTGGTCATCCTGGAGGGCCTATGTCTTGCGCAGATTTTGCCTACATTCTGTTTCATGAATACTTAAGTTTTGACCCCGATAATTCTGACTGGTTCAATCGAGACCGTTTTATTCTATCTGGAGGACATATGTCTATGTTACAGTATTCATTATTGTTTCTTATTGGATGGTTGGAAAAAGAAGATTTAGAAAATTTTAGACAACTTCATAGCAAAACTCCGGGGCATCCAGAAGTAGAAATCTCTGGAGTTGAGTGTACCACTGGTCCATTGGGGCAAGGTTTTGGAATGGGAGTGGGAATGGCCCAAGCAGAAGCCTATCTGAAAAGCCTTTTTTCTTCACGCGATAAAGGGTCAAAAGATATTATTGATCATTTCACTTATGTCCTCGCCAGTGATGGAGATTTGCAAGAGCCAATATCCCTTGGTTCTGCATCGTTAGCAGGTCATCTTGGTTTATCTAAGCTCGTAGTTTTTTATGATCGTAATGAGGCACAAATTTCAGGTCATACAAATAGATCAGATTCAACTAATTACAATAAAGTTTTTGAGGGCTTTGGCTGGCATGTTCAAGAGATAGATGGGCATGATCATAACCAAATACGTACTGCTTTGGAGAATGCTAAAAATGAAAAAAATATGCCTAGTATTATAATTGGCAATACAATCATGGCTAAAGGGACAGCAACACTTGAAGGAGATCATAATACGCATGGGGCTCCACTTCCTCAAGATGAAATTGATGCTACAAAAGTAAAATTAGGTTTAGCTGATGAGGCATTTTTTTGTCCAGATGAAGTTTTTGAACATTTCAGAAAGCGTTTTTCAGATCTTAAAGAAAATGCCCTTCGCTGGGAAAATTTAAAAAACAGTATTGCTAATTCAAACACGTCAATATCTGATTTACTTGAAAGTTGCATCAATGATAAACTACCCAAACCTGACTATCCTGACTTTAATAATTTAGAGTCAGTTGCTACACGTAAAGCTTTTGGCACTACACTTGATCATTTTTCAAAGATGCATCCTAACCTTATTGGAGGTTCTGCGGATTTAGAGCCTTCAAATTATACTGGAAATTTTGCTAAAACTTATGGCGATTTCACAAAAGAATTGCAACAAGGGAGAAATATTCCATTCGGCGTGAGGGAATTTCCAATGGCAGCAATGATGAATGGTATGGCTCTGCATGGAGGAATAATACCATTTGGTGGGACATTCTTAGTCTTTTCTGATTATGAGCGTCCAGCTCTGCGAATGGCTGCTATACAAGGAGCAAGAGTAATCCATGAGTTTACCCATGATTCCTTTTTTGTTGGAGAGGATGGACCTACGCATCAACCTGTTGAGCATATTATGTCTCTGAGAACAATACCTAACTTCAATGTTTACAGACCTGCTGATGCAAAAGAGACAGCTATTTGTTTCAGGCTGGCGATTGAAAATAAAAGTACTCCCAGCGCACTTTTATTAACAAGACAGAGCGTCCCCTTGATTGAGCTTGATTACACTACCCTTGAGGAGGGCGTTAGAAAGGGTGCTTACATTGTAAAAAATTGTGAAGGACCTCCTGAAATAATCTTTATGGCCACGGGCTCAGAAGTCTCCCTCGCTTTGGCTACTGCAAAAAAAATAACAGATAAAAAAGTGCGTGTAATTAGTATGCCATGTCTAGAACTTTTTGATAGACAGTCTGATGAGTATAAAATTGAATTAATACCAAAGAGAGGATGCTTAAAGGTTAGTATTGAAGCTGGTGTTACCCAAGGTTGGTCTAAATACATCGGTTCTGACGGGTTTGCAATAGGACTTGACCATTATGGAGCCTCTGCACCAGCAAAAGAATTAGCTATTGAGTTTGGTTTCACCGCTGAAGCAATCGAAGCTAAAGTAAGAAACCATATAACGAATTTATTATGAAAATACACTTAGCAACAGATCATGCAGGTCTAGATATTAAAAATGAAATTAAAATGTATTTATCTAATGGTGGACATCACGTTATCGATCACGGTGCATACGAATATGACCCCTTAGATGACTACCCAGATTTTATTTTTCCCTGTGCAAACTCGGTTTCTTCAGATCCTCAAAGTAAGGGAATTATTTTGGGTGGCTCTGGTCAAGGTGAAGCAATGGCTGCAAATCGCATTAAGGGTATCCGTGCGGCTGTTTATTATGGTGGAGATATTGAGATCGTTAAACTTTCAAGAAGACATAATGATGCAAATATATTATCAATAGGAGCACGATTCTTAAGTAAAGAGAAAATTTTCTCTATGCTTGAAACTTGGCTTAAGGAACCCTATTCAGGAGGGCGTCATCAAAATCGTTTAAACAAGTTAGATAATTTTCATGTTAATTGATAATACCGATTTGTAACCACTAAAGAAATATACCTTTTTACCAAAAATTAACTCAATAAAGTTTTGATTCTTTCCGACATGGAGAACCTGTCATCCAATTCCATTTTGAATTCATTGTGAATGTAGTTACCATGCTTGTCAACATGATATAATTTTTTAAATTTTTCTCTATCCCTAATTATTTCTTTTAATGAACTAATGAGCATGTCAACATCTTGAGGCTGACTATAAATACCAAACGAAGCCCGAACCATACCAGCAATTAATTTGTACTTCAATTCCAGTTCGTCTTCTGGGATATCTGTAGCAGCTACTAATAAATCTTCAAGAATTAATTCTTTAACATATGGGTGTGCACAGAAACATTCATTTCGTACTGCAATATTAAAATAATCGTTTAAAACAGCAGCAACAAATCCATGATCCAACCCCCTTATGTTAAATGAAATAGAACCTGCTCGCGTACATTTGTTAGTGTCTTTTTCTCCATAAATGATTAGGTCTTCTATTTGAATCATTTTTTCCATAGTTGAGAGGACTAATTCTTCTTCCTTTTTATAGATTTTTTCAAGGCCTATGGTATCAAGTACCTCAATAGAGGCCGCTAATGCTACAGCACCAGGTATGTTGGGAGTCCCAGCTTCCTCCCTATCTGGGAAATTATTTTTAATGATGTAATTATCAATAAATACATCGTCGACCATTCCCCCGCCTACTTCCTCTGGTTCAATATTGGTTAATATGTCCTTGCGGCAAATAACAACGCCCGGTGACCCCGGGGCATAGGTTTTGTGACCAGAGAAAACAAATGCGTCAATATTACGTTTGGGATTACTGTGACCTGATATTTTGACTGGCATATGTGCTGCCATTTGGGCTCCATCAATAATAACAAAAGCTCCATGGTTGTGAGCTATTTCCGCAATATCATAGATTGGGTTTATAATCCCAGTGACATTACTTATCCCGGTAATTGAAACGTAATTAACACGACCCTTATACAAACTAAGTGTTTTTTCTAAGACTTCTAAATCTAATGAACCGGGGTTTCCAAGTTCCTGGTTTTCCAATGATACATGAACAACTTTGTTTGAGTGTTTTCTGTGCGGTAGATCGTTGGAATGATGTTCCATTATTGAGACAATTACGACATCTTTTTCTTTTCTGTATTCCCTAAAAACTCGAGCTAGCCTGTTTATTCCTGCCGTGGTTCCGCTACCGGTAAAAAAACAGGTATATTGATCAGGGTCAGCATTTAAAAATGATAAAATTCTTTCATGGGCCCATTTGTATTCTTTGGTTGTTATTTTAGCAGAAAAATGTAAAACACTGTGAGAATTTGCATAATGATCTAGAAATTCTTCCATAAGATCATGTACCAAACCCATCATCAAAGTTGACGCCGTAGAATCAAGATATGTGCGAGCAGTTTTTCTACCATCAGCTAATGTATAAACTGTATCTAAACCAATAAAATCAGTTCTTATTTTTGATAGAGTTGAGCTGGTGGATTTAATCATTGATTATTTGTATTCGAATTGGTTTGCTCCAATTTTCTGTAAATTTTATGCTAAAAAACAGCCAAATTTAATTCATTTTTTTCTAATTTTTTTTTTTATCCTATAAAAAATTGAAAATATTTTTCAAAATTATAAATGATTTTTTTAGTTCGAACCCAATATTTTGATCTGATCCGAAATTTTTATGAGTGCCAACTATTAAATAAATCAACAGTTATCTAATGTGACTTAGATTTAAAGTAAGATGTTTCTATAAAAAACATTAACTTATCTCGCATTGATATCAAAACCTTATGTAGGATAACTCACTAAACAAAAAACTATAAAAGTAAATATGATATGGGAAAAAAAACCTTTGATTTAGAACTGGATTGTCGCGGATTAAATTGTCCATTACCAGTTTTAAAGACGAAATTAACTATGGATAAGTTAGATTTTGGTAAAGTATTGAAGATAATTTCAACTGATGCCGGGTCAAAAAATGATATAATCGCTTGGGCTGATAAAAGTGGTAACACAATTATATCAAAACAAGATAACGAAGGCGAGCTTACGTTTTTCATCCAAAAAGGAAAATAGTACAAAACTAAATCTGCTTTATTATCTTGTTCAATTTTTGATGCATTCTTAGTTTTATTAGCCAATTGTTTAAACGCATATATTAATGAGATCAAAAAAAATGGGAAAAGCAGATTCTTTTTCATCAAATAAACTTTTTAATGATTTAGTAAATGCCAAAGATCTAATAGTCCTTGATGTAAGAAATACTGCTGACTCAAACGCTTTTGAAATTGAGTGCCCCACTCCATTCAAAAAATTGAATATCCCTTATTTTGAATTTATTGAAAATCAAGATCTGGCATCTGAGAGCATACCGAGAGGATTGCCAATAAAAATCGTCTGTTCAAAAGAGGGGTCTGCAAAATTTGTTTCTGAATTATTAACAGAGCGTGGGTTTAAAAATGTTTCTTATTTATCAGGAGGAATGAATTCATGGGGTGACATGCTCGTTCCAATGCAAATAAATCCAATATCAGATGGATACAAGTTATATCAATTTATTAGACCAGGAAAGGGATCATGCAGCTATGGAATATTAAATGATGGACAGTTGTTTTTAATCGATCCAAGCCTAAACTTTGAGTTTTATTTATCATTTGCAAAGAGTAATTCCGTTAGAATTGAAAAAATATTTGAGACGCACCTTCAGGCAGATTACATAAGTGGATCAAAAACAATTGCTAAGAAATGCGGATCTACAATTTTGGCAACCGATGGTGATTTCAAAAATTCATTTTTAGAATATCAGGTGCTGGCAAACGGAGAGACTTTTGAGGTTGGTTTGAATGGTCCTGAAGTCAAAGTGTTATTTACACCCGGACACACAATTGGGAGCGTTTGTTTTATCTTGGATAATAAATACATTTTATCTGGGGACACAATTTTTATAAAATCTGTAGGAAGACCTGACTTGGGAGGAAAAATAAATGAATGGTCCAAGTTGTTGCATAACACTTTGACTGAGAAAATTATCGCTTTAGATGGTTCATTAAAAGTACTTCCAGGACACTATATGACATGGGATGAGTCAAACGATAATTTTATATTTAAAAAAACTTTAGCAGATGTTATTGAATTGAATAAGGAAGTGTTTACTATGGATAATCCTGAGAAATTTACCCAATACATAATGGATAATTGGATTAATCCTCCAAAAATATATGAGGAGATTCGTAAGATAAATTCTTGTTTTATTGATATTGACTATCAAAAAATAGGAGATATAGATCTAGGGAAAAATCAATGTGCCGTAACTAAACCATCAAAATAATAGTTTTTAGATTAAATAAAAGTGATGATAAAATTTTTTCCTGGCTTTCTTCTTTGTTCAATAGTAGCCTTTTTTGGCTGGCATTTATCTAATTTTATAGGGCAAAATTTGCTTGAGTTTTCTAAAAGTCCTTTCTCTCCAATCATTCTATCAATTCTACTTGGGTTTACAATTAATAACCTGGTAAGTATTTCTGAAACTTTTACACAGGGATTTGATTTTATTTTAAACACAATTTTAAAGTTGGGTATAGTATTCTTAGGTATAAAACTTGGACTAAGTGAAATTTTTGATGTTGGCTTACTCGGACTACCTATAATTACATTATGCATTATAACATCAATGATAGCTGTGATGTTTTTAAGCGAGAAATTAAAAGTTCCGATCAACCTTGCCATATTGATTGCAGCAGGAACAAGTATTTGCGGGGCAACTGCTATTGTTGCCATATCTAAGTCGATAAATGCCAATAGATTGGAAACTTCTTATGCAATCGCTAGTATTACAATTTTTGGATTAATCGCAATGTTCTTTTACCCATTTTTCGCAAACTTTTTATTTTCAGCAAATGAAATTGCTATCGGTCTATTCCTAGGAACTACTATACATGAGACCGCTCAAGTAGCGGGCGCTGGTCTAATTTATCTTCAACAGTTTAATTCATCAATAGTACTCAAGACAGCAACAGCGACCAAATTAATAAGGAATCTGTCTATGGTTTTAATTTTGCCTTTATTTTCTATGATTTTTAAAATAAAAAGTTCCTCAAAAGCTAAAAATAATATTTCCTTTTTTGATCTGATACCATTATTTATTTTGGGTTTTCTAGGGATGGGTTTTTTAAGGACAATTGGAGATTACACCCTTCAATTAAGTGGTCTTGCTTTTGGCTTTTTAAGTGAGTCTTCTTGGGCTGGTTTTATAAAAATTATTGAAACTTCTGGAAAAATGGCATTAACCGTTTCTATGGCCGCAATTGGATTGAAAACTAATTTCAAAAACTTAAGTGGAATTGGTCTAAAACCTTTATTTGTAGGTTTTTTAGCAACTACGAGCGTTGCTCTTGTAAGTATATTAACGATCAATTTGAGTATATAAAAATGAAGAAGAAACACTCTGTACCCAAGGAAAAACTAATTTATTCATTTTTAGAATTAGCATAGGTGATAAGTATCTTTTCACAAACTTCCTTAACTGATTTCCTTTTCTGGGTTACAAGGAAGAAATGGTTGATTCTATCTTTTGTTTTAAGTGTTGTTATGTTTTACGTACCTTCTCCTGAGGGATTAGGATCTGAGGCTCACCGCACTTTGATAATTGTATTTGTAGCAATAACTTTAATAATTAGTGAAACCATACCATTACCCGCTGTGGCAATATTAATTTTAATTATGCAGGTTGTTTTAGGAGTTGATGACGCTGATGGAGTGGCTGCATCATTTATGAGTGATGCGGTATTTTTCATAATGGGTTCGCTGATGCTTGCTGTTGCTATTGTTAATCAAGGCTTAGATAAGCGTCTTGCCCTTGGGTTAATAACCTTAACCGGAAACAAAACTTGGCGTATTGTGGTTGGACTTGTATCTTTTTCAGCTATTTTATCTTCTTTCATTGGTGAACACACTGTTTCTGCAATGATGCTCCCGGTTGCTTTGACACTTTTGCGCAATGCTGGAGTTGATGCTGATAAATCAACAAAATTATCAAATATACTTCTCTTTTCCATTGCATATGGTTGTTCAATCGGCTCCATCGGTACTCCCTCAGGAGGCGGAAGAAACGTTATAATGATTGGTTATTTATCCGATTTTGGGATTGCCAAGATATCCTATCTTGACTGGATTAAATTTGCCTATCCTATGCTGATTTTAGAAATTCCAATTGTATCATTAGTTTTGTGGTATACATTTACACCTTCTCAGAAAATAATGGATACCGCTGTCAGAAAGTTAAAAGTCCAAGTAGCTAGGACTGGGAAAATGACAGCTAATCAGATATTGGCAATCGGAATTTTCCTCCTAATTTTTATTGGATGGATATTTCTTAGCCCATTTGTGGGTTTGGGTATCGTAGCTTTAAGCGGAGTCTTTTTTTATTTAACATTTAGATTAATTGATTGGGAAGAGATAAACAAAAATACTAATTGGGGGATTGTACTATTATTTGGTTCTGCAATTTCTTTGGGAATTCAAATGAAGGAGACTGGAGCTGCATTTTGGGTTGCGGAAACAATCTTAAGTCAACTGGGGAAATTATTTTTTGATTTGGATATTGTTCGATGGTTTATTTCAGTTGTGCTTACTAGCCTTGTAACAAATATATTGAGTAGTGCTGCTACTGTTGCTGTTCTAGGGCCAATAGTCCTTGATATGGGTGGAAACCCAATTATAACTGGAATGATGACTTCAATTGCATCCTCTTTTTCATACCTTACGATCGTAGCTTCACCCACATGTATGATTATACACTCTACAGGTATAATTAGGTCGAGTGATTATTTAAAAGCAGGCTGGAAATTATTTATTACTTCAATTTTTCTGCTATTTATAATTTCTTTTTTATATTGGCCAGCACTTTTATGAAAATACTAATAGCAGTCCGAAGTAAAGAGTACTCCAGTCCCACATTAGATGTTGGGATGAATATTTCTCGTTATTTAAGGGCGTCTACAACAATTGTTGATGTCGGAGAAAAAGTTAGTGAGATTAGTTCTAAAGATATAAAACTTGCTAATGAGATTATGGATTCATGGGATTTAGATCGTCCTGGAATTGATGTTCTAGAGTGGGCATATGATTATTTGGTTGAGAATAAATTTATCGATCAACAGGATGAAGGTGAAGTTTTTCCAAAAAATTTATTGGTTCACCATGGAGAAAGAAGAGCAGAGTTATTACTCAAGGGCTCTGTAGTAAAAAATTTAAGGTTAATATTGAGAAATGGAGATATTGTTGACGAGTTGAGAGATGAGGTCCAGACCTACCAATATGATGTTACAATCATAGGCGGTAGTGGGAGGAGAAAGATGGTTTTAGAAATTGTCAGGTATATTGATAGCTCAATATTTTTGATAAATAATTTTACACCAAAAAAAATATACAAAATTTTACTTGCGGTTGATGATTCTCCGGGGACGAGAAAAGCATTAAGATATGGAGTTAGAATAGCCAAAGCTTTTGGAATAGATGTTACGTTATTAACAATCAGTAAAAATAAAAAATTTGGTGAGGTTCAAAAAAAGGCCTCCAAGCATGCTGAAACAATGATGAGGAGAAGTGGAATATCTGCAAAAATAATAATGGAGACTGGAGATCCTGTGAAAACAATAATTAAAACTGCCGGGCAAGATCATATAATTATTATGGGTGAATCTCGTCGATCACCATTAAAGAAATTGTTTTTGGGTAGTAAACCATTAAATGTAATGAAACTATCTCAGACTCCTGTTTTGATTGTAAAATAAAAATAACTGACCTGTATTTTTCCTATGAACTTTGCAAAATCAACATACCTTATTTTATTTTTCCATGCCGAGTTACTTTGATAGTAAGCTATAAAAGATCTAAATTATGCTATAAGATACATTATTTACTAATTTTGATGATGGAGTAATTATGGAACTAGTACACCCTATATTTAAATGGTTGCATGTAATAGCTGGAATCATGTGGATAGGATTATTATACTTTTTCAATTTTATCAATACTGGATTTGCACCCACAATGGACGGAGATACCAAAAAGAAAGTTGTGCCTGAACTTATGCCCAGGGCATTATACTGGTTTAGATGGGGTGCTGCCTGGACATGGGTCACGGGTCTAATTCTTCTTGGTGTAGTTTATTACCATGGAGGTCTAGTATTTGACAATCCAAGTGAAAGCAATTACGGGCTACCGTTTTTTATGATGATTGCGATTACGTTTTTAGGGGTATTTGCGTATGATGCTTTATATAAATCTCCAGTTGCATCGAATGTTCCTGTCGTCACTGCGATTAGTTTTATACTTCTAACGGCAATTGTCATTGTTATGAAAGAATGGGCAGGTTTTAGTTACAGATCTTTTAATATGCATCTAGGAGCATTATTCGGTACTAACATGGCCTTTAATGTTTGGTTTCGTATCTGGCCCGCCCAACAGAAAATAATAACTGCAATCAAAAACGGAGATGCTCCAGATGGTGATTTGTTAGCGTTGGCTGGTTTAAGATCAAAACACAACACATATATGTCTGTCCCATTGATTTGGACAATGCATAATCAGCACCATGTAACAGCACCAAATACCATTGGAATTCCTGCAGAATTTACTTGGATTTTACCTATGGCTATTGTGGCGCTGGGTTGGCATATCGTCTGGCAACTCTATAAGAAAGCGTCAACAATAAAAGGTTTTTAAAACTGGCCTTTAGATAGAGTTTAATTGAAAGTTTAGACTGTTTTAAATAGAATAGCGTAGAATGTTTTAAAGGTTGCCTTTAATGTCCTCGTAATCTGGCTCAACCCCAGGACTAGGCGCTTCCCATTTGTAAGTGATAATGCCGTTTTTAATAATAAAAACAGCTCTATTAGCGCATGTATACCCTTCAACACCGCCTAAACCTGTAAATAGAACGTCATAATCGTTTATGACTTTCCTTTCAAAGTCAGATAGGAGGTCAAATTCTAAGCTATATTGTTTAGAAAATGCTGCATTGGCAAACGGAGAGTCAACGCTTATCCCAATTATTTTGGCGTTCATATCGTTAAAGTTTTTTAAATTATCTTGAAGTGTACACATCTCCGTATCACAGACACCTGTAAATGCTCCTGGGTAAAATGCCAATACAACAGTTTGGTTACTATAATCAGAAAGGGAGATATCTTCTTTATTTGTGTTTTTAAGAGTGAATTCGGGTGCTTGATCATTTACGCTTAGCATGGTCAATTCCTTTTGGTATTTAGTTAATAACTGCTTTAAAGTTAAATAGTATTATTTGATACTTTTAGGATTTTTTTAATTAGTAATAAGAACTATTACTATTTAAATTATGATATGAGATACAGTAGGCAAAGAGAAATAATAAAGAATATAATTTTTTCTACTAATACTCATCCAACTGCGAGTTGGATTTACAATAGAGCTAAAAAATTAATCCCAAAAATAAGCCTTGGGACAGTGTACAGAAATTTAGGTCAGCTTACTCAAACAGGAGTAGTTGCCATAATAAATGATCAAGGCGTGGCACGATATGATTGCAATCAAGACCCTCATTTTCATTTAAAATGTCACGTTTGTGGAGACCTTATTGATGTCGAGCCGTTTGAGCCAGACATAAAAAAAGTTGTAAAAGAAAAATATAATTTTGAGGTCAATGATTTAGAACTTACGATCATTGGCAAATGTAAAAAACACACTAAATAAAAGGAGTGTAATATGTCCTTGGATGGAAGTAAAACACACGAAAACCTAAAAGCTGCTTTTGCAGGTGAATCGCAGGCAAATCGAAGATATTTATATTTTGCCCGCCAAGCAGATATCGAAGGCTACCCTGAAGCCGCTGGAGTATTTAAAAATACTGCTGATGGAGAAACAGGTCATGCTTTTGGTCATCTTGAATTTATGGAAAAAGGTGGTGCTGGAGATCCCGGCACAGGGTTGCCAATTGGTGAAACTGATGAAAACCTAAAGGCTGCAGTCGCAGGTGAAACTTACGAATACACGGAAATGTATCCAGGGTTTGCTGCCACAGCCCGTGAGGAGGGTTTTGATGAGGTTGCTGAATGGTTTGAAACGTTAGCCAGAGCTGAAAAATCACATGCTGGCAAATTTCAGGAGACCTTAGATAACCTTTAAATCTAGTAACTAAATCTTGGGTCCCAATATTGGAATATTGGACCCAAGATATGACTAAATTCATTAATCAAGCATTTAATTTGTAACAATGTTAAACCATTCCAATACAGATGATACTACTTATAATATAAATGATCCTAAATACTGGGATCGTGCGTCTCTTTACTCCGAAATGGATCGAGTTTATGATATATGTATTGGATGCCGTCTGTGCTTTAATCTCTGTCCATCTTTTCCATCTCTTTTTGATTCCATCGATAATGCTGGTAAAAGAAAACGAGATATCGCTCAAAGTCAAGGAATTGTAGAAAAAGAAGTCGAAAGGAAAAATTATCTAGATCTTCCTGAGGGTGAGCATGCGTCTGATGCTAGTATTGAGGTAGAATTTAGAGGCGAAGTTACTGATCTGACTGAAAAAGAACGCTGGGAAGTTGTTGACCTTTGCTACCAATGCAAATTGTGCGATCCTATTTGTCCTTATACGCCAGATAAAGAACACGAATTTCAGCTCGATTTCCCAAAATTAATGACCCGCTCTCAAGCCATAAGGACCAGAGAAAGAGGTATTAAAATAAGTGATAAATTCTTAGCAAATACTGATTTTACTGGCAAAATGGGCTCTTTGGTCGGTCCAATATTAAATATGTTCAATAATGTGTCGATCGTACGGTTGTTAATGGAAAAATTCATTGGAATTCATAGGGATAGAAAATTGCCAAAATTTCATAATGAGAAATTCTCTGTTTGGTTTAAAAAAAATAAACAAACTATATTGGACTCCAAAGATAAAGTTGTATTATTTGGTACCTGCTTTACAGATTCCCATGATGTTGATCTTGGTAGAGCTGCTGTAGCAGTTCTTAACCATAATGATATCGAATGCATTTACCCAAAGCAACAATGCTGTGGTGCGCCACATCTTAGTCCTGGTGATTTTGATAACTTTAGAAATCAAGCTCAACCCAATGTAGAGGAACTTAGTAAATGGGTTGATAACGGGTATAAAATTGTTGTAACTGGCCCTCCAACATGTAGCTTGACCTTAAAAAAAGAATATCCCGATTACTTGGGTTCTGATGACAAAATAGAAAAAATTTCAAGTAACACCTTTGATATTTCCGAATATCTAGTTTTTTTACATAAAAATGGAAAGTTAAAGACCGATTTTTCAAATTCCATTGGTAGTGTAACCTATCATGTAAGTTGTCATCTCAAAGCACAAAAAATTGGATTCAAAGGAAGGGACCTGTTGAGGTTAGTTCCGGATACAAAAGTCAGTTTAGTTAACAGATGCAGCGGGATGGATGGAGGCTGGGGGATGAAGGAAGAGTTTTTCGAGGAATCTATCAACGTTGGTGACAAATGTGTAAATGATATTAGTAAAAAGGAATCTGACAGTGTTTGCTCTGATTGCTCCCTCGCTAGTCATCAATTGGGTCAGGTAAGCGATGGAGCGGTAAATCCAACACATCCAATTATAGAATTATATAGAGCATATGGTTTACATAAAAGTTAAAAAGGATAATAATGAAGCTACTTTCACCTGAATCACTTATAAATATTTTTGAATACGAAAAAGTGAGAGACGATTTTCGCAAAGAAATAATTTTATACAAAAAAAATCGCAGATTATCTCTAGGGCCAAATATCACAGTCACATTTGAAAATGAAAGAACACTTTCATTTCAAATTCAAGAAATTATGCGCGCTGAAAGAATAGTCAAAGATGAACAAATTAAAGAAGAGGTTGAAATATATAATGGTATCATGCCACCTAAAAATGGTTTAAGTGCAACATTATTTATTGAGGTAACCGATGAAAAACTTATCAAAACTGTGCTTAATCAATTCATAGGACTTACGGAAAATCAGACAATTTTTTTTGATCTTAATGGAAAAAAAATATACGCACAATTTGAGGAAGGTAGAGAGGAGGAAGATAAAATTAGCTCAGTCCATTACATACGGTTTTTATTCAGTGATGATGATAAAAAACTTTTTCACCAAAATGGAAAAATTAAACTAGGAATTAATTACAAAGACTACAACTACGCCGAATTGCTATCAGATAAAATGTTAACATCTTTAATAGAGGATATCAATTAACACATTATATCACATTTCAATTTTAATCAAAATACTTTTTGTCCCTGACTGAATAAAGTCCTTAAAGAATATGTTCCATCATCATTAATCATTTTAATCAGTAGATAATCACCTAGTATGTTCTTTCTAAGTATCAAGCTTAATTTTGTGAACGTTTTTCAACAACTGGATTTTGGTCCTTTTTTTCCTTTAAAAATTTAAGTAGGTGTAAAAACCAAATATTTCTTTCAAAAAAGAGTAAGTCTAGTAAATTCTGATTAAACTTGGATTGGATTAGCTATCGCTGCTCATTACCTTAATTGACCGAATATTAAACTATAAAAATATAAATATTTATTAAAATGGGTTATTAAAAACCCTCAAAAAAATAGGTATTCCAACTTCCTTTGCTTTTGAGCTCAACATTTCCCCTTGGCACTAGGTTCCCTTTTCCCTCAAGATAATCCGCGGTTTTTTCTGATATATGTATTTTACCTTTTTCTCCACTACTCTCTACTCTTGAGGCAATATTAACTGCATCACCCCATATATCAAAGGTATTCCCAGAAGTCCCTGCAATTACGGGTCCAGAGTGGATGCCAATACGTAAGTCCCAACGAGGTTTTCCCATAACCTCATGTTGTATGTTCATGCCCTCAACAAATTGAAGCATATCAATTGCAGCAGTGCATATGTCTATTGCATGGGTTTTTTCTTGTAATGGAATCCCAGAGACACACATGTAGCAATCCCCGATTGTTTTTACTTTGAGCACATTTTGTTTTGAAATTATTTTATCAAAGCCCGTGAAAAAAGTATTCAAGGTTTCTAACAAATCTCCAGGCTCCGTATTTTCTACCATTTTTGTGAAGCCGACGAAATCTGCAAAAAGGATACTTACCGCGGAGTAATATTGTCCATCAAGCTTACTCGATTCTTCTTTGGCTGGATTATTTTTATTTTTTATAGTATTGTCAAAAGATTCATCCTCGATCATTCCAATTATTTGATCGGAAAGTAAACGTAAACCTTCAACCTGTTGATGGTTTAAGGATTTTGGTATGTTATCCATTACGCAAAGTGTGCCTAAGGAAAAACCTTTTGATGTAATTAATGGACTTCCTGCATAAAACTGAAAATCAAAACCTCCAGGCATTTTAGACATATTTTTTGTCCGACTATCTTCCAAAAGGTTCTCAATAACTAAAGGTTTAGTAGGATTTTCTAAACTAAATTGACAAACCGTTATTTCCCTAGGCATTTCACTTGATAAAATCTTGTCAGCGGTATTGAATCCATAACTAACTTTACATTGCTGAACGTTAGAGTCTAGAATGTTAATCATACTGTGATTACAACCTGTTAGATAAGAAGCCACTTGTGTGAGTGTATTGTATTTTCTTTCTTTACCAAGGTCGCGATCTAAAATTCCAAGTCTTTTGACTTCTGCAATTCGTTGATTTTCATTTTTTAAATTTTGGACAGGGATAATTCCTGCTTTAATACCCTGTTTACGCAAAATATCATGCAATTTTTCTTTTAAAAATTTCTTCATTATATTTAACTCAATAATCTAATAAAATTGTAAGATAGGATAAAACTATAGCTAATTTGTTAAAATTGATAATGTCGTGGAGCATAGCATACTAAATTAATATAGGTCGATCATAAACTTAATTAACAAAAACCATTATTTTTCTTAAATAAGTTCCATTCAAAAGAAAAAAAAATAATTTTATTTGTATAATTTTAAAATATTTCACTATTTCTTGTTAATTTTAATCTGTAGTATGATTTGTCTAAAATAAAAAATGTATGATGAAAATTGATAATACAGATAGATTTATTCTTAAACTAATTCAAGAAGATGGGAGGATTGCTGCCAGTCACATTGCTGAAGAGCTTGAAATTTCTATACCAACTGTTACTGAAAGAATAAAAAAGATGCAAGATGCTGGAATAATTAGTGGAATTCATGCAGTTCTTGACCCCAAAAAACTTGAGCTTGATGTGTCTGCTGTCATTACAGTCATATCTGAATCATCATTACACTATAAAGATTTTACTGATCAAGCTGAAAAAGCACCAGAAGTAGTACAATGCTTTAGCACAACAGGGAAGGGCTCTCATACCTTACTCGTTGTTACCAAGAATACAAAAACTCTAGAGGAGTTGCTTAGGACAATACAAAGTTGGCCGGGTGTAGCCCGAACGGAGACCCAAATAATCCTGTCTTCTTACAAACTTCACCAAAAAATCCCATTACCCATTAAATAGTTAACATCTTTTCAAATTATTCAAATTATTGGAAATTTTACTAAAAAATTAGAAAAATACTTATAATATAATAAAAATTATTGCCCCAATCTTATAATATTCTTAATTTTATATTTAAATCTTTAGAATTATTAAGTTATTTAGAATTCTAATCATATTTCTTAGGTAATATTAACAAAATTAAAATTTTTGGAGGCATAAACAATGAGTAAAGTAAAAGCAGAATACATTTGGATTGATGGATACCAGCCTACTGCTAATCTTAGATCAAAAACAAAAATTCTTGGTGGTCCTGTTTCTGATGTTGCAGAATTGCCAGACTGGGGTTTTGATGGTTCCAGCACCCTTCAGGCTGATGGGGATGATAGTGATTGTGCCTTAAAGCCGATATATTTTGTTCCAGATCCCATTAGGGGTGGAGATGACATACTTGTAATGTGCGAGGTCTTAAATGCTGATGGGACGGTACACTCAAGTAATAACCGCGCGTCTTGTGTAATTCTATCTGAAAAGCACAAGGATCAGGAAGCTTGGTTTGGGATTGAACAAGAATACACCTTTTATGATGGACAAGAGCCACTAGGTTTTCCATCTGATGGATACCCTGCCCCACAAGGAGAGTATTATTGCGGTGTTGGTGCAACTAATATTTTCGGAAGAGACATCGTTGAAGAACACTTAGAACTATGTTTAAAAGCGGGTTTAGAGATTTCGGGTATTAATGCAGAGGTCATGCCCGGCCAATGGGAATTCCAAATAGGACCGCTAGGGTCTCCCACAGTCGCAGACCAATTGCATATTGCTCGCTGGTTATTACACCGCGTAGCTGAAGAATATAATGTTACAGTTAGTTTGGATCCCAAACCTGTAAAGGGCGATTGGAATGGCGCTGGTGCGCATACCAATTACAGTACAAAAAGTATGAGAGAAGATGGTGGATATGATGTGATTATTGCAGCCTGCGAGGCCCTTGGGAAAAATGTAGACAAACACATCAGCGTTTACGGGGATAGTAATGATCAGAGATTAACCGGACTCCATGAAACTGCTAAAATAACTGAGTTCAAATATGGAGTTAGTGATAGAGGAGCTTCCATCAGAATTCCGATGGCAACTGCAAATGATAAGAAAGGTTATCTGGAAGATAGGCGTCCTGCTGCGAATATGGATCCTTATCTGGTATGTGCAGCACTAATTGAGACGACCTGCGAATAATTTATAAAAATGTTCCTTTTTTGTTGGGCTACCTAATTTTACTTACAAGGTGGCCCAATGCTAAGTTTTGTAAAATACATTCTTCAAACTAATTCTACTAAACATTATTGAATTAAATAAAAATATGTAATATATTTTATCATAATGAAATTGTTTAGTCGACGACATACACACCATTTTCATAGTAATCTTTTAGTAATAAGAGGTGTCGTTGGTTTATAATTAAATCGCTTTTAAAATAAAAATTTAAAACCTCCGGAAAAACACCTGGAGGTTTTTTTTTATATGGAGTAGAACATATGGGAGATATATTAAAATTGGGCTTGCCCAAGGGAAGCCTTCAAGAAACAACATTTGCCTTACTTAGAAAAGCTGGGTGGAACTTTAGTTTATCTAAAAGAGCTTATAAACCTTATTGTGATGATCATGAAATTGAATCGCTACTAATTAGAGCTCAAGAAATGTCAATCTACGTAGAGCAGGGGATTTTTGATGCTGGAATAACTGGAAGAGATTGGATTGAAGAAAATGAATCTGAGGTGGTAGAAGTTTGCGAGCTGATTTATGCAAAGTCATATATGAAACCTGTAAAATGGGTCTTAGCAGTTCCAAATGAATCAGAAATTAAATCAGTCAAAGATCTTGAGGGAAAACGCATAAGTACTGAAGTTATAAATATTACAAAAAAATACTTAAAAAAAAATAAAGTCAATGCAAAAGTAGAATTTTCATGGGGTGCAACAGAGGTAAAACCAGGAATCCTTGTTGATGCAATTGTTGAGGTAACTGAAACAGGATCCTCGCTACGTGCAAACAATCTTCGAATTGTTGAAAATGTAATGGAATCAAGTACTAGATTTATAGCAAATAAAGATTCTTTTAATAATCCATGGAAAAGAAAAAAAATCGAAAATATAGCTAGACTGCTACAAAGCAGTA